>Ga0105248_10000479_pt1 | contig 45545 bp, 34 predicted proteins | sample KBSS34metaG_FD_81524 | JGI IMG/M metagenome (GOLD analysis project Ga0105248, IMG submission 81524) | Switchgrass rhizosphere microbial communities from Kellogg Biological Station, Michigan, USA - KBS S3-4 metaG | ecosystem: Host-associated > Plants > Roots > Rhizosphere > Soil | place...
ACTGGCGTGAATATCCCAGAAAATGCTTTCAACAGTCTTTACAATACTCCAGTAATATTCTTGTCCACCAGCATGACCTGCTGGATCAAAAACAGCACGCTCACCTCCTGTGGCAATAGGACCAACTGAGACCTCATTTCCGTTAAAGGAAAAACGATAGAAGGTGCGCCCGGCGCCTCTGGTCAGATATTGTGTAAAAAGGCCACCGGGTATTAACAGCTTCCGGAGGCCTTCAACCGCAGATAGGGCTTGTGTCGTAGCGACAGAAGATTTCGCACCAACTGATGCTTTTTCGGTGGCTATAGTCAATTTACCGTTCTTGTCGACATCAAAATCGACTTTTCCTTGTTGACCGCAATGATCGCCTATAACTAGCCAGGCATGACGTAATTGAGGTTTCAAAATGTTCGTAGCCATCAGGCTGTTACCAACCGTCGTCGGTAATGCGCCGGTGCCGCCCACAACTTCAGCACCTAACGAAGTTAATTGCATACGAACAGCTTCACTTCTGATGTCTTGCGCTAACTGATTCTGGTTTAACCCTTCAAGACATTCTGCATATCTCCTCATCAATTCGACAGAGCGCTTCCCGTGAGTTACGGCGCATCTCTCTTTGTCTCGTCGAATGAACTCCTTGATGAACAGCACAGCGTTGTTGTAATCTTTGCAGCCCAGAAAACAGTCGGCAAAGACATGCTCTACCGATTCGCGATCATCGTATGAAGCAACATTGATGAAAAAGCTGTCTGCATGTTTGTATTGGTTAGGCTTTCGGAGCAACAGCAACGCCTCATGCAAATAGTCTCCGAATTCTTTCCCGTTTAGGTGCTCATGACGGGTTTTCATCAAGCTGAGAATCGTCGGTTCCAGAGCTGCGAAAGCTTGATTGGCTTTTTCTTGCTGCTTGTTCTCTCGATAGGCTGTCGCCTTTATAAGTGCAAATTGGTACGCCAGCTTCGGATTCAAAGCCGGAAGCATTGGCGGTATAGACTCGGCTAACTGCACAAATTGCGATGAAGATTCTTTACTTCCCATTGACCGAACTGACTCAAGATAAATCTCGGCCAAATTATTTTTCGGATGAATTTTGCTGAGGGCCGCACCTTTCTTCAAAACGGCAACGCCCCGGTCATATTGTTTTTGCAGGATAAGAAAGTTGGCCTGATTGATATATGCCGCTTCTGTAGTTTTGGAAGTCGCACCATTTATTCGAACGATTCTTGCAATGTGCAGGTCATAGAGTTTGTATGCAAGATCAGCGCGGCCATTGAAAATGAGTAAATCCGATGTAGATGAAATGCCGGAGGCGACTGAGTTGTTCCCTGATGAAGGAACCAAATCATCGTATTTGTCGTATGGATTGGCAGTCTCAATCAACATCGATGCCAGAGAAAAAGCATCATCGCATCGTTTGTGCCGAGCTATATCTTCTGCTACATTGAAGAACAGGTTTCTTGTTTCGGCACTGGTTTTACTTCCAAGAAGCAGACGTGTATGCAGCACTAGTTCATGCTCAGCATCCCACTGGCCAAGGGCGCCACAACTTTTCATGAGCGCAATCATTGTTCCTAGTGTTCTTTCGTCTGTCTTGCCGTAGAGCTTTTCGCACGCATACAGGGCCTTCCGAAGTTGTTCGCACTCCGCTTGGTAGTCACCGACCTGGTCCAGGTAAGAGATATAGTTGCCTCTCTGATTTTCAATTTCGATCGTCGGTTTACGTGATTTTCTCTCCATCAATGCCAAAGTTAGTCCCATAGTTTCCGCGTTTCGGAAGTTATCGGCTGTGTCCTCTCGTGCAACAATCATGCGGTGAATCGTGTCTTCATCAGCCGCAGTTTTAATATTCTCAGGTATGGCCAGAAACAGAATCTCAGATTCGTCTCTGTATCCATGGCGCGAAAGATTCTCCATTACAGATACAGCTTCAGGCAACAGGTGAGCCTTTGCACCGGGGTCAGCGGCTCTGTAGCGCTTCAGAAATTGCAGAAATGCCTGATGCACTTCCTTGTCATCGTAAGCGGGCAAGGCAGACGCCGGCGCTGCCTGGGACCACAATAGAAAGAATAGACCTGCGATGCAAAGCAGCGGCCGTTGTCGCAGTCGTCGGGGCCTGTTCACAGACGAGATATCCTTTTCTGGGCTAGTTTACATAATAGCCTTTTCAGACAATTCCGTGCTCGACGTCGAGGATGGCAATCTTATCGCCGATGTGTTGAACCTCGAAACGGTAAGGCGGTCTTGGCGCTGGGCCCTGCACTATACGTCCTTCATGAGCGAGGTCAAAGGTGCTGCCGTCGCATGGACACACAAGCACGGGATTTGGCACATCACTGGCGCAGCAACAGTGTTGTGACTTTGGCACGCAGCCACAGTGATAGTTCATAGGGTTCGGGATAAAATTCAAATAGCCGCAACCTCGGGCCGGGCATACACGACTGTAGGCCGCGAAAGTGCCGTTGGGAAGAGCAACGATATAACCGGGAATTTTTCGGATTTCGTATTTTTGTGGACTAAACAGCGCCACTTTCATTGGAAACATGAATGGTATAGCGGTCCAGGGTTCAGGGAAATCAAATGGGTAGAAATAGACCTCTCTTTCGAATGTCGGCCTATCGGCCGCGTCAAAGACACCGCCCGGCTTCATCGACGGCTTGGCGAAGCGCAGCAAGGCCTCTCCCGCGAAGCCAAAGGTAAGAGTCAGTGGGGCTGCCGCTATGAATTTAAGTATCCGTCGCCTTGACTGGTCCATATGCCTATACTCCAGTGCTCGCTGATTCCATCATAGCTCAAGGCGGTGCCGGGCGGACTATAATGTGAGCCTACTCGTGGCAAGGGAGATAATCAGGCTGTGCGTAATTTCATGGTTCCTGGGAGTTTTTTGAGACCTATTCAGAGCTTATTAGTCTGCGCTGCGGCGCTCGCGGGGGCATTTTTCCTACAAGCGCCAGTTTTCGCCCAGTCCGAAACGCATACCGATGCGAAGACGACTGGAACGACAGCAACGTCAGCAACAGACGAATTGGCCGCAATGTACGAAGTCGACCAAAACGACAGGAAGGAAGTTGAAAAATATACTCAGCCCGGGTATTGGGCGACGATATCCAAGCGTGACAAGCAGCATCATGACCGGGTAATAGAGCTTATGAAGGCGGACAAACTAGTATCCGGCGACGACTATTTCTACGCGGCGATGATTATGCAACATGGAAACACTCCAAAAGATTACATGCTGGCACATGTATTTGCTACCGCCGCAGCCCAACGCGGAAACAAGCCAGCCGTCTGGCTGAGCGCGGCATCGTTTGATCGTCTGATGGTGAGCGCGGGGCAGCCTCAGATTTTTGGCACGCAGTATTTTAGCGATGCCAATGCACCATACAAAATGAAAGAACCGTTGGATGCAGATCTCATCTCCGACTCAGTGCGGAAGGCGTTTAATGTCCCGGCCATGGCCGAAAATGAAGAGCGTCTGAAAAAGCTGAACGCGCAAAAGAAGTGATCTGCATCGCCTCCTAACGCCTTTAGTACGCAGCATATCGCACGTGTCTGACGTGTTATAACTAGGCAGTTTTTGACCCAGCAGGATACAATTGATTAATAAGTGATTCTCTTTTTACTGATTGTTTTTCTCTGTATGAACCAACCGGCATTGGCTCAGAGCGTCGCACGTTTCGAGGATGATCTTGCTAAGCTGGAAGAAAATGGCGAGGACGAAAAAGCACTCGTCGTGAGCGCAGAAGCGATCCGTAAGTGGCCGACGGTGACATTTTTCCATATTTATAGAGCAAGAATTCTCGGTAATCTTAAGCGCTACAATGAGGCTTTAAAGTGCTGCGATAAGGCTGTCGCACTGGTACCGAAATCATTTGAATGCCAGGATGCTCGGGCCGAAATTTATTACAGCATGGGCAAAACTGCCGAAGCCATTGCCGCTTGCGACCGAGCTATCTTGCTAAACAAAGATGACGTCGGCGGCCGGCGCCTGCGCGCCAAGCTTAATCGAAATATCGGCAATTATGATAAAGCTGTCGAGGACATGACATATGTGTTGGTCGCAGAAAAGGGCAAGCGCATCGGTGATCCGTCGAGGTCCCGCGATCTGGAGATGCGGGGCAAGTGTTATATGGAGAGTAAAAAATATCAGCTTGCCGTGGATGATTTTACGACGCTTATAAAAGTGCGCATGGGTTATGGCGAGGCTTATAGGCTACGTGCCAAAGCCTATGAAGCAATGGGCAATAAAGAGCAGGCTAAAAGAGACATGTACAAAGCTGCTGCAACAGGGGACGACTGGGCCCCTCCCGGCTTTATCGGCAAGTAGCCAAAAATCATGCCACTACCTTTGATGCTACGAGAAGTTTTTGAAAGTCTCGGGCAAATGCCGTGGCGCCTGCATCTCGATCCGGGTCAAAGAGATCCGTGCCCGTGTCATCGCGATATTTCTGCTCGGCATCCGTGGTCATGCCCAGGTAGTTGAAGTTGCCGTGTCCTGTGTCCACGACTACTCCGCCGTAATTTTCTAATGTGTCCAGCAGTGCTGCGCCCATCTGTGTTTCCAGACCCAGTTGTTGGGCGGTTACACCTTTTTTGATGGCCAGAGTGGAGCCCATTTTCAAAGCAGGAACGCTACCGGAATAAAAATTAGGGTAGCCGGAGTCGGCAACAATGGCTGGACCTGTATGGCCGCCATCGGCTGCGCTAATGCGTTGCCAGTCTGCCGATCGCATCGTTCAAAATGTTGATGACTCACGCTCTTTACCCCGAGACACCTGCAAGTGTCGAACCGCTTATCTCAACTTAAGGTCGGGAGAGAACGGTATCGTGACGCCATCGTGACTTTATTGTGGCGAAAATGCCCGGTTCAGGTTTTATCGTGACAATCGGCTGTGCTCAAATCTTCTGCCACAGGCAGAGGTTTTGTTGCTTGCAGATTTTCGGGCGTGCAGTCTCGGGCTGAGAGCTGATTTGGAGATGGAGCAAGCGGTAACTCAAACCAGAAAGTACTGCCGCTGGTGCCGTCGCTGGAGGCACCAATAGTACCGCCATGTTGATTGACCAGTGCTTTGCATATGGCCAGACCCAGACCTGTTCCTTCAGCCGAACGTTTGTCGCCTGTGTCCAGCTGTTTGAACATGCCGAACAATTCACCTATTTGGTCCGGGCGAATGCCTTTGCCTTGATCTATTACTTCCACTCTGTAATGTTTTTCGTCCTCTGTCATTGAGAGCGCTATCGTGACTGTAGAGGATGGCGGCGAAAATTTTATGGCGTTTGAAATGAGATTGGTCAGAACCTGTACAATTCTGTCGCGGTCGCAGCTCAGAGGTGCAGTAGTCTCACCTCTACTTCTCAGACTGATGTCCGCGGACGCGGCTAGGGTTTGCAAATTGCTGGAAGCGTCTTCTATAAGTTTGGCCAGGTCCACCGACGCATATCTCAGTTGCAGCATGCCGGCAGAAATTTTGCGAATGTCGAGAAAGTCGTTGATGAGCCTGACGAGACGCTCAGATTCATCGCAGGCCATTTTGACAAATACCTGGGCTTTCTCAGGTATCTCACCGACAAGCCCACCGTTCATCACTCCCAGTGCACCGCGGATGGTGGTAAGGGGTGTGCGCAGCTCATGCGAGACTGTGGAGTAAAAGTCGCTCATATTGGCCTCTACAGCCTTGCGCTCGGTCAAATCCCTGGCCGATGCGGTGAAGAGTACGCGGTCGCTGAGATTGGTTCTGGTGATGGTAATTTCCAGGGGAAATTTATTACCGTTTGGTCTCAGACCGTCTACTTCCAGACGTCTACCCAGGTGGTCACCTTTTGTGAGCGATGTTGCTTGATCGTCCAACATAACGAAGTCATCCAGTTTTTTGCCGACCACCGCAGATCTGTCGGCCCCCCAGATTGCTTCGACTTGATTGTTGGCTGTGATCACCGAGTTGTCTGCATCCATAGTCAGGAGCGCTTCTCCGACGGTGTCAAACACTGCGTTTAACTCACGTTGCGAATCAAGCAGCTCGTTCATTTGTTTCTTGATCCGCGTAGACATGGGGAAGAAAATGAAGAGGGCTTCGGCCGCCAGAAGCAACATCGTAAGAGCCAGTAAGCAGCGCTCTATAGTGTCGATCTGCTCGAGTTCGGCCTGGCTGTCGAGTTCGTGCTGTTTAACGAGCATCGTCAAGCTGGCTAGTAGTTCGTTTGGGCCGGCTTTGAGTACATATTTGACGTCGGCGTTGTCGCGATTTAAAACAGGCTGGGGGCAAGCCAGGACGGCACGAGCATGCTTAACATATTCACGGATCTGCTGATCCAGATTGGTTTCTTTACCGAAGTAGAGGTCGCGCACTTTGGGAGTGATTCCCGCTGGCAGGTCCAGTTCGGCTTTGCCTTGGCTTAATACGGCGTGAGTTTTATCGAGCACGTCCAGTACTTCGGTCAGTCTCTTACGGGCGGCCTGATAGTCTTGCGGGTTTGTAGCTGTGGCAGCGTCAAGGGTAAAAAGAGCCACTTGCTGACTGAGTCTGCGCTGGCGTCCGCTAATGTTTATAAGTGTGGCTCCGCGTTTGCCGGTTTTGACCACTGTTTGCAGTACAAAAAAGCCTGACAAGCTGAGAATCGCAATCAGGCTCAGGGCAACGACGTATACACTGGTGAGATTATGTGCGGAATTTGTAAGATGTTGCCTGAAAGCACCTGTGACTCGGGTTTCAGGCCGAGCCAGTTGAGCTTGTCCACTTTTTGGCTCGGCCATTCAAAGTCCCTGTAGCACTCCCAATAATCATGTCAGAGATTGGTGAGTCATTATGTGAACGGCAGGAATTATTTTACTAAAGTAAAAGGCGTGACAAAAAAGACCCGCAGGTGGTGAAGACACCGGCGGATCTCTTTTTTGTCCCATCGCGTTGAAAATCGTTTTCTCGGTTGCCCTGAAGGCTATTTGCCTCCGGCTGTAGTGGTCGCTCTCGGTGGCGGGCTTACGACCGGCACGTCTTCCACTTCTATTTCTTGTTTGGGCAGGCTGGTTTGGAAGTCACCATCTTTGTTGGCTTTTACCTGCACACCATTGGCGAAGTTGAAATCAACAGCGCTGCCGTCGGCTGAGACCTTCGCCATCAGCCGGGGCACGGCTCTGTGCGATACCGGATCGAGCACCATGTCGTCCTGTCCATTGGCCTGAGCGACAGCGACGTCACCCTCTTGAACAAAGTTGATTCTCTGGTTGTCGCTGTCGTAGAGGCGGACATTTTTGCCGTCGGCAAGGAAGTGGTCGTTGTTGTCGAAGCTTAAAACTGTGGCCTGGGGGATGACTGCTCCTGTGTCCGGGTCAGTCACGGCACTCACGCGCTCAACATGGCCTTTGCCCATGAGGCCGTCGCCACCCAGATTGCCGCCGACGGCAACTTCGCTGACTGGGGAGCGCGCGCTGGTCGCTGCGCGTGTATCGGCTTGGTTGTCGTCTTCGTCGGCGGCGCGGCTTGTTTGTCTTATCTGGGGGGGTGCTTCATAAGGATCAACTTCGGCTCTATTTTGCTGTATGGCCCTGGTTTCATAGGGCGAGTCCATTTGCAGATAACGATCGGCGCCGGGCAGATCGGCTCCTGAGACTTCGGCACCGGAGCCACTATATACGATACCACCAAGAATTGAGCCTTCGGATGTATGCACACCGATTTTGCCCTGACCATTGTCTACATACTCGCTCTTGTCCTTGCGGTCGGCGATAATGCCGCCGAGCACCGAGCCGGAAGACTCATGCTTCTCGTGCGTTGTGACGTGACCATCTTCGTCTTCTATGGTGGTGGTGTCATCGAGTCTGTGATTTTGAGCCAGCATACCGCCCATGGAGGTGCTCATTCTTTCGTGAGATTCACGTGTTTCCATGCCATTTTGTGTCAGGCGCTGGGTTTTGAAATCGTTCTCACTGGAGTCGATTATCAGGCCGCCAAGGACGGAGTCCGAATGGTTGTGGATGTCGGTGGCGCCATTGCCGCGGAAGGCAGCTTGGTGGACACGCAGGTCGTGGCTATTGCCTAATAGCCCACCCAGTACCTGTGAATGTTTTTCCCAAACATCGCGGGCGGGGGCGTCGCCTGTGGCGTTGAAGTGGACGTGGGTTTTGTGGCTGCCACCGAGCAGACCAAACAATACTTTGTCGTTTCTCTCTTCTTCGTAACCGCCGTTGAAATAGTGAATATCGGGCATTGTTATATCACTCCTGTCCTTAGACTCTGAAAGATAACTCTGCGCGCCTGGCCTGCTTCATCAGGAAACTCGAGGTCTGCGCTGGAACGTGAGAATTACTTTAGCGATGAGGAATGACCAGGGTATGAACACCCTGAAAAATTTTTTCGGCACTATAGAAGATGCGTTTTTATTCTGGTGCGTTTGAGAAGAACCATTGTTCTGCGCGCAGAAGCTCGACGGCGATTTCGCGTATGCGTTGGGCGAAGGCAAATTGTTTCTGCTCGTAAGGTGTGAGCGAGTCGATAATTATTTGCCCTTGCTCATTGCGCTTGGGATATTTTAGTGGGCTGTTCCAGAAAGGCAGGCGGCCGGGGCCGGGCTCATTGGAATTGACCTCGCGGATAGAAAAAGGTATCTCGCCAAAAGTTTCTTGCCATTCCTCTAGTAGGCAACCGACTCGCTCCAGGGAGCGGTCCTGATATTTGTGGCCGGCGTCCGATGTGTAGGACAGTTCTGCTGCGAAGATTTCGGGATTTTTGCGTCTGGCTCGGTCCAGCGCCTGGGCCACCAGCTCGCGACCTTTAATATTTTTGGCACTTTCTCTAGGGCCTTCCACTACACCCGAAAACAATTCGGTCATCATGCGCATTACGCGGGTCACGGCTTTATGCGTGCGGCGGATGCCGTGCAGAGCCAGTGGCCGCACTTCCGGCAAAAGTATATTGAAAGAATCGGAGAAGCTGGCCATGGCGGATTCCAGCGAGTCGTATATGGTTGCGTCTTCAAAAAACGCTTCGGTAGCTGGCCCGCGGATCAGGGCTATCTTGGCGAAGCCGTCGGGATTGTTGTAATTGATGGAATGATCGCCGGTAATAAGAGCGTGGGCAATCTTCGAGCTGTTGATTTTTGGATGCGGCACCCACCAGTCGTCAATGCCTATCTGGCTGAGCAGTCCTCGCTCTTCGTCTGTGAATTGGACGCGCGCCAGGTCCGGCGTGAGATATCTTTCGTCAAAAGGATGACCGATTTTGTTATATATTGAACGGACGAGATATTTATTTGTGGTGCCTTCGCGTTCGTCGGAGGCTGATGAGCGAATTACTTGTTCAAAGGTGCCGAGCTTGAGTTTGCGCGCCAGGAGCACGGCTACTGTGCGTGCCATAAACTCGGGCGGTGCGATCTGATGCTGTTTGATAGCCAGGACAATGCGCTGCACCGACTGCAGATATTCTTCCTTTGTTGTATCCCAAAAATATGACAATGCCAGTGCTGCAGCCTGTGAACCGTGCACGTTGTGGACTATGAAATTGCCGCGATTTTTGATCGAATCGGAAAATATGGAGGCGATGATGGCATCGCGCGTTTCGTCGGAGGAGAGGTTGAGGATTTTGCAGGCTTCATAGACCTGGTCTACTTCCGCTCTTGTGTGCTTCCAGTTCATATTCCACTGGTAGCCCTTCACGCCTTCGTCGGCGCTTGACTCCAGTTGCAGATAGGCTTCGCGCACCAGGGCCAGACAGCGCCAGACCGACATGCGATCCTGACGCTGGACCAAGCTTTCAGATTCAAGTTTGTGATAGACGTTAGTCACTTTGCCGTCGTTGGTCAGCACCGGTACGTCGGCCAGATCGGCCCGCAGTGCAGATATCGAGCGGGCTTCGTCGACCAGAGGCGGCAATATTTCGCGCCAGCGGTAGTTGTCCGACAGCTCTTGAATAGGGTCTAAAACTGCCACTGCCGATTTTTTTGCCTTGGGTTCGACGACGGCTTCCGCACTTTTCTTTGTGCTTTTAGGCTTCTTCTCTGCTTTTGCATCCATGGAAATACCCACCTAAAAGTTACAACTAAATTTTCTGTCCGCTGGCGATTATCGAGGCAATACTGCGGCGCATGCCTTCTTCCAGTGCGATTTGTGGATTGTATCCCAGCTCTCGTCTGGCTGTGTCAATTGAACAAGCAATATGTTTATTCATTTCGGAGAGCACGTGAAATTTCTGATGATAGAGTCCCATCTCTTGCAGACTATGATCCACGAGCATGGCTACTTCACTGGCCAGGTCCGGAAGATGCATGCGTTTGTGCGCCACCGGCAAGTTAAACTCCTTTTCCAATAGACGCTCAATTGTATCGACAACCTGATTCATTGTGTAGGCCTGACTGTCGGCAATCCAGTATGTTTTACCTTTGGCCTTGGCGGTGGTTTCGCAGAGCATCAGGCCCTGGCAAATGTTGTCGACATAAGCCATCGAGCGCAGGTTTTTGCCCGAGCCGACGATTGGTGCTTTGCCGTTTTTAATCATTGTGAAAAATAATGTCTGCCTGGGCGGTTGGCCCGGGCCATAAAACCAGGGTGGCCGAATGATGACTATTTCCATTTCGCCTTCTGTACCGGCTTTGTTGACCAGATCTTCGGCCATTTTTTTGCTCTTGCCGTAATGCATGTACGGGTTATAGGGAGAATTTTCGTCAAATAATTGAAACTGCCCGGACTTGGAGTTTGTGCCGATAGGCGAATTTGAGGAGACATAAATAAAGCGTCTGATGCCGGCTTTTGCGGCGGCTTGCAGCAGGTTGGCAGTGCCGTTTACGTTGACCTGATAAAATTCGTCTCGCCCTTTGGTCGGGTGTATGACACCGGCACAGTGGAAAACTGTGCCGCCTTGCGAGCCGTCCAGCAATTTGAAGAGACCGTCGCCACTGGTCAGATCGCCGGGGATGACCGTCACCTGGGAGCCCATAGCGTCTAGCTTGCCGGTGTCCTGGCCGGGCAGGCAGAGCGCCCTGACCGGTCGACCGGACTTACCCGAGAGGTCGGGCAGATTGGGGTCGTCGAGGCCGTTTATCAGTACCTCTACTAGCCTTGTCCCGAGCCAACCGGGTGCTCCGGTGACAACTGCGGTTTCGTGCGGACCTCTGGCCATTGTCTTCTCCTGTTGAATTAGTGGCCGTGCATTTCGGCGAAGTGCTGGTCGTTACGGTGGGCCAGGGCCATAATTGTGCCCTGAGGATTGATGCCCGGAGAGTCGGGCAGCATGCTTGCGTCGTTGACGAATAAATTTTGTATGCCGTGTACTTTGCCGAAGGAATCTGCGGCGCATCGATCGGCTCGCTCACCCATGGGGCAGGTCGAAAATGCGTGTACCGTAGTCAGACTCAAGCTCGAGCGTGGCAAAGATTCATCGAGCCAGCGCACGGCCTCCAGCTCAGAGGTGATTTTGCCCAGACCAAATACGCAGGGATAGACCTCTTTGGCACCGGCGGCGAGGAGCATCGTCGAGAGTCTGGCCAGGCCCTGACTGAGGTGACGCACGTCTACGTCCGAGAGTTCGTATTTTAGTAGTGGTTCACCGTCGCCTAAAATTTTGGCGCGAACGGTACCGCCGCCGGTGCCGCGCACGGCTACGTAATAGCTCGCCATATTGCGATAATTTTTCATCTCGGCCTGGTTCTCGTGCCAGTTGTCGGCTAAATTTAAAGCCAGATGTCCGACCGAGAAGAATGAGCCCCCGATCGATATGTCGGGCCAAAATTCCTTTACTTGTAAGAGAGGCATGACGCTTTTGTGAGCGTCTATGATCTCGTCGAAGTGGGCGGTGACCTTGAGCATGGGGTGTATCTGAAAAGAGTCGCCGACGTGTTCTTTGATGCCGCTGCGGCGCAAAAGTGTGGGTGTTTGCGTGGGGCCGGCGCAGACAAAAACAAAATCGGCGTCGATACGCACAAGGTCTGAAGAGCCCCCTTCGAGTTTGATTTCGGCCAGGACGCCAGTGATACGACTGCCGTGCTTGAGCAAGAGCTTGACCTTGCAGCCTGTCAAAAAGCGGACACCGAGGGCCTCTGCGCGCGGTATGAGCGCGACGCTCATGCCCTGTTTAGCGCCCTTGGGGCAACCTGTGGAGCAGGTATTGGTATTGACGCAGCCGGAGGCGGCGCGTTTTACTTCCTGAGCCGACCAGTCCATAGCCTCTATGCCGCGATTGAGTACCTGGGTCGATTTTGGCCAACCGGCCGGTCCACGCTCGCCTACATTGAGTGCTGTCTCGGCCCATTCAAAATGCGGTTCAAGCAGTTCGTGGCTGAAGTCCACCAGTCCAAATCTAGCCTTCCAGCGCAGCAGAAATTCCGGCGGTAAGCGGTGCCAGAAACCGGAATTGATTTCGGTACTGCCGCCCAGGCAGCGGCCTTCGACATAGCCTATAGGAATGCGACCCATCACGGGGGTCATACCAAAATTGCGGTAAAGTTTGCGCATAGCCGTGGTCGGGCTCTGTCCGTAGTCACTGAGGCCGTGGCGTTCGCCTTCTTCCAGTACCACAACTTCGAAGCCTTTGTCGGCCAGGACATTGGCCGTGGTGGCACCGCCGGCGCCACTACCGATGATCAGGACCTGCACTCGCAATGCTTTGTTTGTTTCACTCATTGACGCGGCCCACCTTTTCTTGATCTTCAGATACCACCGCGGGCGCTTCTGGCGTCGCCAGACGATCAAGGGCGGCCTGTACTTCAGGACACTCATAAAAAGCCAGCAGGGCGACCGAGCGTATGGGTTTGAAAAACTTGCGGGTGATTGAAATGCGACCGTAGGACCAGGCGTCGACAACGCCTCGACGTTTGGCCAGCGATAGTTTTTCAAATGGCGCCAGGCAGGTCAAAGCTGTGACTGTGCGGAAACCGGTGATGCCGATTTTGACCAGGGGTTTGAGGTTCTGGGGCAGGTGAGAAAGTTCGTCGCAGATGAAGTCGGCGGCAAACTGCAGGCAGCGACTTGATTCTTCTGCGCTGAGAGGCAGGTTGGAGGCGGGCAGAATCGCTTCCGCTAAGGCGGGCCAGAACGGAGCAGGCTGTATATATTGCCGGCCCTTGCCGTTTACGGCGGCTACCGAGGTTATAACTGAGAGTCTTTCGGCGGCGCTCTCCGGCGGCAGAGGCTGCATCGGCTTGGCCTGCCAGGCGAGTGCGGCGGTCGTGCCCAATTCCAGCCCGTAGCGGGCCATGGCGATCACACCCCAGACCGTCACTGTGACATAAAAAACAAGATGCACGGCGACAGCATAGGACAGCGCTGTTGTTTCGCTCACTACCTTTGAAGCTTCCTGCAAAAAATGCTGGTTGATGAAACCCATGTTGGGCATGAGGAAGCCCATGGCAAAAAATTGAGGCAGACCATTCTGACCTGTCACCGCCTGTAGTGCTTTGGCGCAAATGAAGTGATAGAGCCCTACGTATCCTGGAGAAGACGGCACGAGAATGCCAAGATTGGTCAGGGCCATAACCGCCTGTGCTTTTACCGGTGAAAAAGGTATAGCGAAGCAGGGCATGACCAGAGCGTACATAAGGCCCTCGAGCACCCAGACAAAAAAGGAAGTGGACAGCACGGCGAGCGTCGTATTGGCGTCGTGCAGACAGCTCAATCCGCGTGTCACCTGGGTTATGAGGGCTATCGCCCGGTCATGCCACTTACGGCCGAGAGGAGCGCTCAACTGAGAGGCCAGCATGAGCGAATGTTGTGGGGCAAAGGCCAGAAGCAAAATAAAAGCTATGGCCACAGCAAAGATCACCCCAGCCAATTCCGCCGCCTGGTGCATCCATTCCTGCGTGGGGATGATGAGCGAGGCGACGACAAAGATACAAAGAATGGTCAGACCGTCGAGCAGGCGCTCCAGAAATGTCACTGTCAGAGCCAGGGCATAGGGCAGCCCTGTGCGCTCGGCCAGCATTCCGGCGCGGGCGAACTCTCCCAGTCGGGCCGGTAAAATATTATTTGTGGCGTAGCCTACGCAAACGATGTTGCTGGCTGTCAGGACGGTGATCTTGGCTTCCATCGAAACCAGCTGCTTGAGCCGCAATCCCCGTAGAAGCATGCCCACTAGGTAGACGGCAACAGCCAGGGGCAGCCAGGGCAGCCAGGTGGCGTGTGAAAAAGCATCGGCGGCTTCACTCCAGGCAATTTTTCTTGCAGTCATGACAAGCAAAAAGATGCTGATAATAAATCCGCAGGCGACAACCGCTCCCTTTGATTTCACTAGACTGGCCAGGGGAGAGCGCCCCTCGGGTGGTTTGTCGTCTTTTACCATCAGTCCTGCCAATGCTATGGTCAGTGCAAACCACCTGGCAAAGTGGAGTCCCGCCAGCTAAAATCTTCCACGCTGGAGATCGTTTATCTCAGAATCAGTGTCTAGATAATACTTCAGGCATAACTAACCTTTACCAACAGGCTCATTTTGGACGAATCAACCCTTAGAAACTATTTCCGTAAAGCCCTCGGCGTTGCCCCTGGCATATCGCGCAAGGAGCTCAAATCCTGCCGCGACAAGAGGGCCCAGCGCTGGCGCTCGATGTTGACTGCTACCAGCGGCGAACAGCCGAGCAGCGAGCAGGCTGAGATCGCCAAGTTGGCTGAAGAGCGCCTGGCTATGACCAATACGGCCTACGACTGTCTCAGTAACGCCGATAAATTCCGGGACTTTCAGAGTAAATTGGCATCAGGGGATGCGCATTTGCCCGACCTGGACAGCCTGTTAAGCAGTCTGGGCGAGGAAGTAAAGCCTGTTGCCCCAAGAGTTTTGGCCAAGCGCCAGGCGCAGTTGCAGGAAAAAATGGAGCGCATTCACATACTGACTGTGGAGAGTGTGCAAAAGGCAGGACACGATCAAGCGCTGAAAATGACTCAGGGCAAGCTTCCCGACGCCGATGTGTTTTATGACGCAGTTTATAACGCAGCGGTGGCAGCCGGTAGGCGTACTTGCAGCGACGAGCTGGCCGCCCTGGCCGAGACTAAATTGGAAGTGGATGAGACATTTCAAAGCGAACTTGATGAACTGGTAGTGGACCAGGCGGAAATGATCGCCCATAAAGAATATGACCGTTTGGAAGACCGCGCCGCCATGAGCGCGCCTACTCCTGCCATGCCGCGCTTCGTGGCATTGACGCTGACGTTGATAATAATGGGTCTGGTGGTCAGTCTCTGCTTCTGGGGGGCGACTTCTTCGCCCACATCGCCCGGCGCGCCTGTCCCTTATGTAGCTCCCACCGCCACAAACACCGTTGTCCCGGAAGCTGTGGCTCCCAATCTCACTGCCGTGCCCCTGGGTAATGTCGCCCCGGCGACTACCGGCCTTGCGCCTGCTACAAATGTCCCCGCAGCCCCGGTCCCGGGTATTGCCAATTCAGTATTTAATCGCAGCACTTTCGGTGAGCCCTCTTCACCCACGGCTGCTACCCCGCCTTCGAATCCACCTCTTGCTCAGACTACACCCGTAACGCAGCCTGCTGCCGCTGTTCCTACTGCACCGGTGGTAGTTCCAGCGGGCGTGGTCAGTGTTGAGGAAGCCGATAGAGCCGAACAAACTGCAGTCATCAGCACTGCCGCCCCCAATCCAGACGTTGCCGTCGGAGCAGGACTGGTGGCCAATGCCGGCAATGCCGGTATGGCAGGACTGCCTGCAGTTGATACCAGAGCCGGTGCCGCAGCCTACAAGGCCGCCGTTGCCGAGGCCATGAAAGGAGCATTCCCCGCCAGTTTGACTGGTTTTCGACAGGCCTACGCCGAGGGGCATTTCCGTGAGGCGCTCTACAATGAAGGCGTCGTACTGGGGGTCCAGGGGCACTACGCCGAGGCTTTGAACGTATACAACAAACTGCTCAGCACTCATCCGTCATTTGCTCAGGGCTTCTATAACCGTGCCCTGACCCATCAACTGTTGGCTGCTGAAGCCTGGAAAGCAAAAAACACTGCGCTCTGGCAGAAAAATTTGAGCCAGGCCGTCGCCAATTATGACCTGGCTGTTAAGGCTGATCCCAGGCTCAGTCAGGCCTATTTCAATAGGGGCATTGTCCACTATCAGCTCAACCAAAAAGACAAAGCTTATGAAGACTTTGTCAAGGCAGACAGCTTCGGACCAGGCTTTATGCCTGCTGTAGGCTACAACCGCGATGTTGTAGGCATGGCTTTGAAAAAGAACGGTCTGCCTCCTTCACCCGCCCCAGCCTGTCCTCTGGGACCGGTGGGCCCAGCTGGTCCGCCATAAGAAGAAATTGCAGCGCCTGGTCGTACTTTAACTGTGCCCGTTCGTACTTTTACTTGGCCTTCTCTTGCTGCTTGCGCAGAACGGCCACGCTTTCACCGCCGTGCTGCTGACCGCTGGCGTCAGTGTAGGCCCAGTCTTCGATGTTGTAGTCGTTGACGGTTATGATCTGGCCGACTTTTAGATGTTTGATAGTCTGGGAGGGCTTTTCGACATGGCCGTCCATTTCGTCTTTTTTGACGGCGTCGACTATGACCCACTTGTGCTCTTCGTATTGGCCTTCTCTGAAGGGCGCTTTGATGGCGAAGTTCTGGTCCGGTTTGCGTTTTGCGAAGGCCGCTCTGAACTCAGGAAGGCCGGCCTGGGCTTTGACTTTGACCGCTACCAGTTCGGCATTGTCGTCGCCCGCATGAGCGAAACCTGCCGGTGGCGCCTCCGGTTTAATCATCTCGGGGCCGCCGGGCGCACTGGCCGTAGGACTGCTTTTTGAACAGCCGCAGGTACTGAAAACAAGCAATCCCGCCAGAATGGCAGTGGATGTGGATATTTTTTTCTGCATTTTTTTTTCGCCCTGGCCCGTCAGTCGACTATTTAATCATGTGCATCATAGCCGTTTTTTCAAAGTCAGCTATGAGCTTCTCGGCTTGAATATTGCTAAGGCTGAGACGGCCGTCGGGAAGTCTGATGTAGAGCGGCTTGCCGTCAGCATTTTTACCGTAGGATTGATTTATGTCTTTTTGGTCCTGCTCTTTTGTAAAGCGGTAAAGGTCGGGGCAGTCCTGCAATAGCTTGCGGCGTTCGCCTTTGCCCTCCTTAAACAGCGCCAGCGACTCGGCTGCCATCTCCAGCGGATTGCTGAAATAGTATGTGGCCGGCCGCACGAGCGCTTCCTGGCGCATCTGTCCGGCGTCCAGCGTCTTTGCCCCGGCCTGGTCTGTCTTTTTGCCGTCTTTGTCGATGTATTGACCTTTGTCGTTAATCGCCAGCCAGTTCAGGCTTTCAGGCTCCACTCTGTAAAGACCGCCTGATTTTGAGCGCAGGGCAAAAATGGTTTCACCCTCGGCGCTGACAAAGGGATCGAAGCCCAGTGCTTGAGAATAAATTAGAAACTGCTTTTCTTTGAGCCAGCCAAGACGGGCCTGGCTGTTGTGCGCCAGCTCGTGCAGCACGACATGTTCGTCAACCCGGCCGGAGAAGACCTGCTTATCGCCTTTTATCACCAGGTTTTCGCCCAGACCATCGGGCCCGACATAAATGGCCGCTTTCCCATCTTTGTCGTGGGCGACGTGGGTGGCGGCAGCGTCGTCGCCGTCCTTGCGCAGCGGCGATTTGAGGAAATAAAATTTCAGGCCATGGTGATTGTCGTTTGGCAGAAGTTGGGACGGGCGGCCGCGTTCAAGCGCTCCTTGCAAATTGGCCAACTCCAGCAAACTGGGCGCGCGGGAGTAGACCATGTCGCCGTGCTGAATTTTTCCCTGGGCGTCGAAACTGACCTGTCCTTCGACGCTCTCGCCATCAGTACTGAAGCGCACCTTGTACTTTGCCGTCAGGTTTCTTTTATGCTCCTGGGTCAATTGTTCGATTTTGACATCGGCCAGTCGCAGGCCGTCGACGCTGTCTGCCGTGCTGAACAGTGTCTGATCCTTGCCTCCAACCGAAATAGAGTAGACAAGTTCATGATGGCCGTGGGGCGAAACCTGCACCTGAACCTGATTGGCAACAGCCCAGTCATTGCGAGCCTGGCTGCTGGTCGTTTCAAGTTTGTTTTCTGATTTGCTTTCGGGCTTGCTGTCAGGTTGAGAATCGCTGTAGAGCCTGGCCGCATGATCGTGAGCGTGTTCGGGTGAGGCAACTACCGCACCACTTGCTTCTTCGGTCTCTGCTTTGGTCTCCACCCTAGATTTTTACCCAGGCTGACTGAGAATAAATCGAGATGGGGTGGGTTAAACTAGGCTTTTGGACAGATTTTAAGTGAAACGCGAGACGACTTTGAGCACTTTTAAAATCTGCTCTTTTACCGGCTTTCGGTGGGCGGAGCCTTCTTTGCCTTTCATAAACTCGTCATAGTTGGCCACGAAAGCGTCATAACTTTCGGACAGCATGCGGTCATTGGAAAATTTGGGATTGAAGCCCAGCTGTTTGAGCGGCTCGATATCGAAGTAGAAATCTTCGCCGTAAGTGAGGTAGTGCCAGGGTGCCAGCGGACACATACCCAGTTTGTCCAGGGTCTGCAATGTGCCGACAGTCAGTGCGGAGGGCAGTCTTATGACCTTTGAGCGTGAGCCAGCGTGGCTGATGAGAGTTTCAAGTGTGGGCTTAAGGGCACGGAAATCGCTGCTGCCGACATTGTAAAAGCCCGGCTGTTGGTTGTTCATAAGCATGAAATAGCAGTCGATCAGGTCCTGGGCATGCAGAAATTGGATTTTGTTTTCGCCGTCGCCGATGACGTAGACATTGATGTCGTTCTTGATCCAGTCAAATAAAAGTTGAAATATACCCAGTCGACCGTTAGCGATAATTGTGCGCGGACGCACTGAAATGAGCGGTACACCGGCTTTGTCGCAGACTTCAGCGGCGGCCATTTCACCGTCATATTTGCTCTGGCCGTAAAGTTCGATTGGGGCAGGCTTGGCTTCAACAGTGACGGGACAGGGGGTGCGGCCAAAAATAGCCGAGGAGCTCAAGTAGACAAAGCTCTGGGTTCCTGCTGCTACAGCCTCTTTTGCCACCAGTCGTGTGCCTTCCACATTGACCTTGCGGAAGAGGTCGCCTGATTTTGTCAGGGGTACGAGGGCGGCCGTGTGGTGCACTATATCGACACCCTGTACGGCTTTTTTTACGGCACTTTCGTCGAGCAGATTGCCAAGGATAAATTCGGCGTCTTTGGGCCGTTCCGGATCGTCCCAGATGTCCAAAATGCGCACCTGTGCGCCTTCGTCCAATAGGCGGCGTACAATCAAATTGCCGAGAAAACCGGACCCACCGGTGACTAAATGTGTTTTGCTGTTCACGCCTTCACTCGCTTTCCCATTAACAATACTCGACTTGGGCTGTTTGTATGTTTATGTCTCATAGTTTTGGCGTTGATAGCAATGGCTCGCCCAAGTAATTGATAATTTTGGCAGCTTTTACACAACTGGTTTGAGACATCAAGTGTTGCCATGATTGACCTGGAAAAAGCCCTACCGAAGGCGCGCAAAATCACCCTCAAACTGCCGGGTACGACGTCCAATCTGGGGCCCGGTTTGGATTGTATTGGTCTGGCGCTGAACATTTACAGCAAGATGTCATTTTTCCTTTTACCTGAAAATGACCCGGGCATTCCCCTTATCACTTTCAAGGGCTCCATTGCCAAGAGTAGCCTGGCTCAGGATCAGGGCTCGCTCACTTATACGATTTTGAGCCGTCTGTGGCAGCAGAATCAAAATCTGTTGCAACGCGTGCGCATTGTCATCGACTCTGAAATCCCTCTGGGTGTAGGTCTCGGCAGCAGTTCGACTGCCATTTTGGGCGCCTTGTGGGCGGCCAATGTTTTCAAAGATGTCTTGCCCACAGCGCCGGAGCTGCTTGCTGAAGCATGTGAGTTGGAAGGTTATCCTGAATCTCTGGCGGCCTGTTTGCTTGGCAGTATGGTCGTCAGCAGTCCTTCCGCCGTTGACAAAAGAATCGTCACCCAGCGCCTTACCTGGCCTTCTGACTGGCATTTGATTGTGGTATCGCCGCAATACACGCTGAACACGGTGACGGCGCGCAAGACTCTGCCTAAAGAAGTCAAATTTGAAGATGCGGTGCACAATGTGCAAAAAACGGCATTGCTTGTGGCGGCGGTCTCCCGCAGCGACGATCAGGCTATGCGGGAAGCGCTTTCCGACAGAATGCACGAGCCCTATCGCGCCCAGCTGGTGCCTGAGCTCTCGCGTTTGCGCCAGGAGCTGGCCTCCGAGCCCATCATCGGCTGTGTCCTCTCCGGGGCCGGTTCTTCAGTACTGGTGATTGTCCACAAACGCAGCAAGGAAAAAGTGCTGGCCCGCGTCAACAGTTGGGCCGAAGCCGAGGCAAAGCCGCCCCGCGTGTTGGACCTGCAGGTTGATTACGATGGCATCCAGGAACTGGAATTTTAGTTTGGGGCTATGGGACGCGATTTTTAACGACATCCTGTATGCGGCTGACCTGCAGACTTTAGCGGACACTTTTCTGTCCGATGAAACCGAAGGTGACGTGCACATGCGCTTCGGTTTTACATGAACGCCAAAGGCTATAAATAAGCACCGACACCAGAGCGCTTGAAGCCAAACTGGATGACTATTTGAGCGATACTACTTTCGAGGTCAAAGAGGTCGAGAGCATCGCTTCAATTCTTGGAGTACGCGGCGGCATCAAGGGCGGTGCCTCAACATCGGAAGCTAAAAGGCTGGCCGCAGCGGCCAACGGCGCTAAACGCGGGAGGCCGCATAAGCCCAATTTGTTCATCAGATTTCACAGAAGTGTCTGGGAAGAGCCAGACCCTAAGCTGCAAAACAAGCTATCCACACTGTTTTGTGATTACTCGTGGCTACCAGATCAAAAAGACGGCGAAACCCACGGCCCTTATGTACGCATGTATGTGCCGGTGTCAGTAGTGTTCTGGAGAAGATGCTCAGCAGTTCAATAAACGCCAAAGAGTGGGACGAAAGGCCATTTCAGAGGCTGTGTGATGAGCACAAAATAGAGCAGTGCAAAACCATCACCGATGAGGAAAAGCGCACGGCCTCGACTTGTAACTACTGTAAGAAGTCGGCAAATTGGATCTACTAAAACGCTAAAAGTGGTTTTGCTAGACAGCTTTGCATCTATCAAAAAATGAGATGCGGTGAAGCTTTTCGGACTAATCGATAGTCAAGAGAATCGCTAATCACCCAAATGGGGGATGCCGAAAAGCAGAGCTAGCGGGGCTTGCAACACTAAAGAAAATAAATAGGGGTTTATTCATTTTCTTATTAAGAAGCTCTCTACCGTTGTCACCAGACTGTTTCCGGTTTCGTTCTGATTATGAGGGCCCAGTTTACATCATTGCCATATATTGCAGAGTAGGATTCTTCGTCGGCTCCGAAACGCCCGACTGAGTAGGATTTCGGAGTCTCTTTTAATCACACATTTTTAGGTCTTCGCCTCCTCACCGTCAAAAAAATATCGCCAAAAGCGCTTCTTTTTCAGCCATTACTAATGGTCGGTGGCGGACTATCCATGCATGGTTACGAGAGAAAAATTTCACAACCTCAAAGGAATCTAAATGAAAACAACCGTAAAGAAATTGCTGGGCTTAACGACCTTAGCATTCGCTGCGCTGGCATCGATGCTGGTAACAAGTCCAGCTGAAGCATCGATCGGCACATGGACGCCCATTCAAGTGGGGCAAAATACTCACTGCTGGAGAGCTCTCAATATACCTGCTGTAAGTGCCTACTATTATTGCAGCAGTACAGTTAGCCCTACGGCGAATGCGAACTTCCAGGCCGGTTTGGCTGCCTATAGTGGAATTCCAGTAAATGCAGCTGGTGCGCTAGAAGCAAACAATTACACGGTGCAATACTACCAGTCACTGAATGACTTTTGTCAGGGAGTAAATCAGACCTGCGGTGCCGTATGGACTGTCTATGGAAACACTTACGGGTTTACTCCGCAACAGCACACTAGTCCGGTGTCGTATGTCTTGGAGGCGATTCCGCTGCAAGGAGGACAGTATCCGGCAACTTTTCCAAACCAGAGCATTCCCCACACGATGCTTCATGAGGCGGGTCATGCCTGGGATTGGACAATGGGAGCAACAACGGAACCTCTTAGTCAGAAAAATCAAGGAAGTCCTTCACCTCCAGCACCTATTGCATACTACGGGGCTCTAGCCGGGGATTATGGATGGCTTGAAAGTGCTCAAACATGCGCTGCGAACTCAGCATCTGTCTGGAACTTGAACGTCCAAAACTACGGCGCTAACAGCGGCACGGGAAGCCAAACAGACAACCACAAACCAACGTTCTTTTGTCCGGTTTTGGGTGGAATTGCATCCCCTGCAAATGACTTTTCAGAATTGTTCGCTGAGGAGTTTGTGGTGAATGCTACCTCGCAATGGCTGTCTAACCCCCCATGGGAGTCACGTCCGCCTGGGATTGATCAGTATGCGATCGCTGGTGGTAGTGTACCCGCCAATGGAACGTTGTGCTCTCGACTGTGGGTAGGTTACTACATGACCTACGGTGCAGCACCGGCACAGTCATACTTCAACAGTTATGGAAATCGTTGTTCCTACTTGAATGGAACAGCTCTAAATCATAAGGCTGGAGGCTGAGCTTAGTTTGGGAGGCGGCTTTAATGCTGCCTCCCATTCTCTAAAATATCCCGAATTTCTAATGCCTGTGAATCTCTTTGATCGCCAGAAGGACCATAGGCAGATAGTTCCAGCTTGGCCAGTTTTGTTTTGCCCAACTTAAAATATGATTTTCCTCTGACTGCACGGGCTCGAAGCAGTTTATTGTCCTCAGCCCTAATGAACTCATAATCAGTCCCAGCTCCCACTTTTTGGTCGTGTAATTTTTCTTCCTCTTTTTCCCTCTCTATAGCGGCTTCAGTATCTTTTGATAGAGATAGAGCGTCATCAAATTTGCCCATTTCAAAGCATGCTTCAGCTGCTCCAAGTCGACTTTCCGTGTCAGTGTCTGGCAATTTCAAATACTCTTCGCGAGCATCCGAAAATTTTTTCAGATGCATCAAGGCTTGCGCTAGCTTAAAACGACAAAGGTTTTTAGCTGAGGGAAACACTGGAATGTCGTCCAGTTTAAGTGCCTTTTCAAAACATACCTGAGCTTTGGCGTAGTCCTTTTCACGAAAAGCCGTAAGTCCTTCCGCCTGAACTTTTGCCAAAGAAGGCGTTGATGATGGTTTATCGAATGTGTCAGTATCTATGCCGGTGGGAAATCCGCGATCATCCCTTCCTTTCGCGCTAAAACCTAACGCTGGACTGATGACAAAGGATATTGCTACAAACCCAAACATTATCCGTTTCATATAGTCTCCAAACTCGGTATCAATTAGTTTTTGCCACAAAAAAGGGAGCGAAAATCGTAGAGAAAAAGTAAAACGCTCGATATGCCTTCCGATCGCTGTAAATCACCTTATATTGCATGATTGTTAAAAAAGCGAGCAGCGGGACCGTTTTTGTTATCTGAGTAGCCATGGACCGGTAAGTAGCGTTACAGACCTTGGCGGCCTGGGTGCCCCAAAAGTGCTTTGATTCTGCCTGTTATCAGCCCCTCAGTGATTTAGACAGACTACCAACTAAAATCCCAAGCCTGAAAGCCCAGTCTATACACGACTTTCCAGCTTCGGGCAACATTGGCTGTACCATAATGGACATTATCAGACCCAGATAAGATGGCCCATTTCTGGCACTTTTTTAGATCTCCGCCGCTTTTTGTGATCTTGAGTGATTGAGCACTTGCCTGTTTTTGGTTATTCTGCACTGCATGACCCCTCAGCAGTACGTTAACAGCCCCTTTTTTTCGCTTTCACGTTCACTACCCGCCGCTATTCAGCTACGGCGGAGTCGACGTTATTGCAACACTACGATGTCGGCTAGAGAATTTGCCAATTCAGCGATAGCGTTTCTGCCAGTTTAATGGGGTATGTAACTTCGTGGCATTTGCCGTCCCATTCGGGGCTAAATCCCTTAGCTTTCAGCTTGGAGACAATTTCGCTACCGATTAGTTCAAAGTCTTCTTGCGTGCCTGATGCAGCGATGAAATGTAGGACCTTGGCCCGCCTTTATCATCAGCGCGGCACCGAGCTTGTCTGCTCTCGCCTCGCAAGGCGGCGAAGTCTTCGGCGGAGATATCCGTATGATTGGGCAGGAGCAGCGTATGCCCGGCCCTATTCGCCCAGGACATAGGCGAAGATAAGCGGCGCGACAATCGAGGCATCGGATTCGATGACAAAACGCGGTGTATCTTCGGAGAGTTTGCCCCAGGTGATTTTTTCATTGGGGACAGCGCCGCTGTATGAGCCGAAGCTGGTCGTACTGTCGGAGATCTGGCAGAAGTAACCCCAGAGTTTGACGTCTTCCTGCAGGTCTTGCTGAATAAGTGGCACTACGCAGATCGGGAAGTCACCGGCAATGCCGCCGGCAATCTGGAAGAAGCCGATTGATTCTTTGGCGCTGTTGGCTTTGTACCAGTCAATCAGGAAGCCCATCTGTTCCAGACCGGATTTGACGGTGTGGTAGGACTTGATGTCGCCTCTGATGACGTGTGAGACGAAAATATTGCCCAGGGTAGAGTCTTCCCAGCCCGGTGTGATTATAGGCAGGTTCTTTTCGGCTGCAGCCACCATCCAGGAGTCTTTAGGATCGATTTGATAGTGCTTTTTGATCTTGCCCGAGTTGATCAGCTGATACATGTACTCGTAAGGAAAATAGCTTTTGCCGGCCTTGTCCGCTGTTTGCCAGAGTTCGAGTACTTCGTTTTCGATTCTACGAATGGCCTCGTCTTCAGGGATGCAGGTGTCTGTGACACGGTTCATGCCGCGGCTGTGGAGCTCCTGCTCTTCGGCGGGGCTGAGCTGGCGATAATGGGGCACGCGTTCATAGTGGTCGTGGGCGACCAGGTTGAAGATGTCTTCTTCCAGGTTAGCGCCGGTGCAGCAGATGGCGTGCACTTTGTCCTGGCGGATCATCTCGGCCAGGGACAGGCCCAGCTCGGCTGTGCTCATGGCGCCGGCCAGGGTGAGGAACATCTTGCCGCCCTTGTTGAGGTGAGCAACATAGGCTTCGGCGGCGTCTACTACGACCGCGGCGTTGAAATGGCGGAAATTGTGTTTGACGAATTGTCTAACCGTAGAGAAGGTTTCTTTGGTTGGACAAAATTCTTTTCCGGTTTCTTTTTCCACTACTTTCACTGCTCAACACCCCTTTTACTTTTGAAATAAGAGTGCATATCCTAACCTAATGAGCTTTCAAGCTGGCGCAATTAGCCGAGCAATGGCCGCTTTTGTAAAGGCTGAGCTAGCTTGTGTGAGCTGTAAAGCTCTGATCGAAGCTTGCTCCTCATGACAGGCCGGGCGGATGAAACGCCGCTCAGCTTTTATATTCAACCGATATCGGTTGAGCTTGCTGCGCTACAATTAGTATTAGCTAATGCCAACGTTGTCGTCAGCCGCGCTATGCCGGTTGCCTTGACCACAGCCGCAGTTTTATGGTGAACGTCTATTCTCTTTTTCCACGTTGAAATAAGGAACTCGTTTTCATTTCATAACCAGCCAAAAGCACCTTTACTGCTTCTGAACTGCTTAGGTTTGCCACTATCTGTGGTGACCACGTCGAAGAATACTTTTCTGGATTCACTCGCACCTCGGCTGCTTTGACCACGGTCAGGGCTAGCGCTAACTGTCTTTAACCATGAAGGAGGGGAACGGTTTCCGACCCCCGAAAACCTTCCCAAAACTTCTAGGAGTTCACCATGTCACACGAATTCATCGTGGGCGGCTTGCTGCTGCTCGCGGCACTCTTTCTTGTTATCTCCATCCGCTCGGCGCGCAAGGACGATCGCGGCAACGCCAATGGCCCCAAGGCCGACGTTTCCCCCTCGACCCTGAACACCGAAGCGACCATCTACACCGCTGTCGCCGATTGCGATGATTGCGACCCCGCTCTGCTCACCGAATTTGGCGAAGGCGCTGATGATCACGAGCACAGCGGTCAGCTGCACTCGCATCCTCAGTGGCCTGCCGATGCTTTCGGTCCCGAGCCCGGCGACCTCGACCCTGTGCACAAGGGCAAGGACAATTTCCGCGGTTGCAAGTTTGACCCGGTCATTGCCAATCGCACCAAATCGCTGCGTCGTCCCCGCATCGTCCTGAGCAACCTGCCCACCCCCGACGCTCGCCTCGTCGCCGCCATGAACGGCATCGACATCAAGCGGCTGACGGACGTGATCGAGAAGCTCTCGGGCGAAAAGCCGATGACGGTTGGCGGCAAGACGCTCACCCTCGTGACGCGCAACTCGCACACCAACGGCATCGACACGGCACTCGCCTTCGTCGAGGAGCAGTACCAGGCAATGGGCAACGGCATCACCGTCACCCGTCACGCCTACAAGATCCGCGGCAAGACGTTCTACAACATCATCGCCGAACGTCGCGGTGACACCAATCCGGAGAAGATCGTCGTCGTCGGCGCTCACCTGGATTCGACCGCCGGCAGCCCCTGGGGTGCGGAAAGCCGCTGCCCTGGTGCAGACGACGATGCCTCGGGTACGGCTTCCGTTCTGGAGCTGGCTCGCAACATCGCGGCTCTTCCTCTGGGCTACACCGTGCGCTTCTGCCACTTCACCGGCGAAGAGCAGGGTCTGTGGGGCAGCTATGCCTACTCGGACAAGCTCGCCAAGGAAGGCGCCGACGTCGTGGCCATGATCGAAATGGACATGGTCGGCTATTGCGCCAAGCCGGGCAACCGTCTGGACGTCCATGACGGAGCCAACAAGAACGGCTCGCACTCGCTGGTCGTGATGTTCACGCGCAATGTCGCGGCGTACGGTATCAACCTCAACGTCTTCGATACCCACAACCACGCCGTGGACGACCGCTCTGACCACGCCGGCTTCCTTGACCACGGTTGGAAGGCTGTTCTGCTTTCGGAGGAATTCACCGAAGGCGACGGCTTCAATCCCAACTACCACACCACTGGCGACCGCATCTCCGCATGCAACCTGCCCTACATGGTGGAAGTGAACAAGGCGCTGTTGGTCACCACTTGCGAGCTCGCCGCTCTCAAGTAAGACCTTTTGAAAGGGGCCCAGATTGCTATCCGAGTGAAAACTCGGTAGCTTTCTGGGTCCTTTTCGTTTTTCATTTTCTATTAAAACATATAGTTGACTATAGTCGGCTAAGGTAGAGAACGAACTGGCTTGGCCATAAAAATATCTGGCTTGCCCGGACCGTTCGCGTCGGGAAGCACGCCCACGACTTCGAAGCCCAGTTTTTGATAGAAGGCAAAAGGATGATTATTCAGGTTCTTCAGTTCTTTTGCTTTGTCCAAGACGCCTGGAAATAGGTCGCCCTGGGAGAGTGATGTGCGGCCATTTTCGTCATCCGTACCCAGCCAGATTGTTCGGCCGCCCTTTTCGCCGACGCAGTTCTCGAAATCGGCCACGAGGGCCCGGCCAATGCCTTTGAGCTGCGAATCTCTACGCACCACAAGCGGATCCAACTCCCAGACGTTGCCGTCGTACTGGCTGATGCCGGCAATCCTTCCGACCACATTGCCATCAGAGTCAATGGCAATACGACTCAATTCGTGGTCTTCAAATGATTCACTAACTGATTCCAGTGCATCCTCAAGCGTTTGATAGGAGCTACTGATACCGCGAAAGCTGACGGTCATAATTTCGGCTACTGCAAGTATTCTTGCCGCATCTGATTCATGTAAATCGATTATGCGCATTGATCCAAAATCTATTTGTCTACCTCAATCGCGAAGTGATGGGAGTCACCGGCAATTGTTTTCCATTGAATTTTGGGGTGCGCAACGCGCGCTACCGAGTCCCATTCTTTCTTGCTCAGGTCATTGAAGTGCTTACCGGTGCCATCAGGGAAGGTCACGTCCATGGAGCCCTGCTTGTGTTCAATTATCATGCCTGGCAGGACCTTGCCGGCGGAATCAGTGTTCTGGATTGTGATAGTTTTTCCATCGGCGGAAAAGGTCTGCCGAGACTGTGGCGATTCGACGGTCTTATCGCCGTTCACATAGTCCGTGGTGCGCTCAAAAGCAGATTTGCCGGTAGCTCGCTCGGTTGCCGTTGTCTGCGAGATCTTACTCACGTCTGTATTCGGATACTCTTCGTGGTTGGTCATGTTTATTTCGGTTTGGCGACCGTCGGCTGAAGTTATAGTGGATGCAAAATTGCGATCACCATTGGCCGTGACCGACTCCGTAACCTTGCTCACCTTTGGACTGCCCGTCACGTCGCCGCTCGGATTGCTGTAGTGAAGCGCGCCATCATCGCTAATAGACAGGTCTGATAGGTTGTCCTGACCGCCATTGTGATCCGTGCGAGACCATGTTTTGCCGTCTTTATTGCGCTCGATCCAGAGACCAGATGAATCTTGTACTGATGCGACGGAGCCGTCTTTGTCGCGGTGCACGACCTCTCTGCTGCCGTCCGGCAGTTTTATTACTTGCGCACCAGGGCCCTCGTCTGTTCGCTTGCCTGCTAGGTTTACGTCGACGGTTTTGCCAAAATCCTTATCGTCCGATACCGATTTAAAACTGAGATTCTTGATGTCGCCATTCTGATCAAAAGCAAGTTTAGGCAGAGGCACCGAGCTCAGTCCCTCTTTGGGTTTAGCCGTATCCGAATCTTTGAGCGATTCTCCCAGCGAACTCAGTCCTTGTCCGACATGCATGCGCTCCACTGGAGTCATTGCGTTTAACTCGTCGCTCAATTTGGCCACCGCAGCTTGCTGCTCGGACGGTTTGCCGCTGTGCAGGGCGTTGTCCGCCTGGCGCAGGATATTGGCCTCTTCCATGAGGTTTTGTGACGGTGTTTTAGGATGGGAAATTGAGTTCAGTTCGCTCGACATATCTGGCTTGCTCCTCGTCGGGGGGTGACTTCAGGCTTGACTCATCAGGGGTGCTAGTAAGGTATGGGTAGATGGGTGAAAAACACGTGACCATATGACATTTTGGCGAAAGGAAAAGCTGGCACAATGTCCTTGGCGGCCCACGGTGGCCTGTTATTCCGGATTCAGGGGGCAGCTTATGTCAATTGAGCGTTTTCAGTTTGTGCGCCAGCTCGAGCCCAGCGTGGAGGAGCGAACGGCTATCACCGACATCCTCAACGAGCAACATGCAGATCTCGGGCTCAAATGGGCCCCGGTGCCTGTTTCTGTCCTGATCAAAGACGATGATGGCGTTGTATTAGGCGGACTGACCGGCTCCACCAACTGGGGCTGGCTACATGTAGACCTGTTGGCCGTCTCTCAGGTCCTTCGGGGTGCAGGTGCGGGGACTAAGCTCCTGCTGGCCGCCGAAGAAATTGCCCGCGAGCGAGGCTGTCGTTTCAGCTATCTGGATACATTCAGTTTCCAGGCCCTGGGTTTCTATGAAAAGCACGACTACGAGGTCTATGGCGTGCTCGATGATTTCCCCACCGGTGCCCAGCGCTATTTCCTCAAGAAAAAGCTGTAATTTAGTCCTAGCCAAGAAGCTAGAATAAGCGACTGCCCGAGTGCGTTGCAGCCCTTGCTGCAGCCAAAATGCAGACCCTGATTCAGCCCTTGAGGATGTCATCCTGTGAAGCCGGCAATACTAATAACCGCTGTGGCCCTATTGCTGGGCCTGACCGCAGACTCGGGGCGGTGCGCCGAGAGTGAGATTAGCTGGCGAGATTTTGACGCCGAAGTATTTGCCCAGGCCAAAAAGGAAAACAAGCTGATATTGCTTGATTTAGAGGCTGTCTGGTGTCACTGGTGCCACGTCATGGCGGAAGAGACTTATAAGGACCCCGCTGTTCTCAAAGCCCTGCAGAGCAAATATATTTGTGTGCGTGTCGACCAGGACGCCCGCCCGGACTTGAGCAACAAGTATGAACAGTACGGCTGGCCGGCGACGATTATTTTTAACGCCGATGGCCGTGAGCTGGTCAAGCACGCCGGTTACATCAACCCGGCGGAGATGCGCACTATTCTCAAGGAAACCCTGGCCGCAGCCGGCAAAAAAGGCGCTGACATTGAGTTGTCTAAAAACACAGCCCTGACCCCGAGCCCGGACGCCGATCGCTCCAACACAGCCAGAAACGGCAATGACTACAGCGGTCTCCTGCCTGAGGTCAAAGACAAACTAATCTTAAAACACAAGCAGGGATATGACACCAAATATGGTGGCTGGTCCAGCTATCAGAAGTTTCTTGATTTCGACTCGGCCGAATATGCTATTGCCCGCGGTCTGGCCGGGGATAAAGACGAAGCTGCCCAGGCACGCGGCGCTCTCGATGGTGAGCTCAATTTGCTCGATCCTGCTTTTGGCGGGCTCTATCAGTATTCAACCGACGGTGACTGGAAGCACCCACATTTTGAAAAGGTCATGGCCATTCAGTGCGAGGGCATCAGGCTTTACTGTCAGGGCTTTCTGGCATACAAGGATGAGAAATATTTGCGGGCAGCCGAAAAGATTGAATCTTTCCTGGCCGACTATCTCACCAGCCCTGAGGGCGCTTTCTACACCTCTCAGGACGCCGATTTGAAGCAGGGTGAGCACAGCGGTGAGTATTTCAATCTCAGCCGTGAGGAGCGTCTCAAGGTCGGTCTTCCCCGTGTGGATAAGCATATCTACAGCCGCGAAAACGGCCTGGCAATCAATGCCCTCACCTATCTTTATCGGGCCACGGGCGACCGTCGCTATCTAGATAAGGCCGACAAGGCCGCCAATTGGATCGCCGCCAACCGCGCCATTAAAGGCTCTCCCGGCGGTTTCAGTCATGATTCCCAGGACAAGGCCGGGCCTTATCTCTCCGACACATTGGCTATGGGTCGGGCTTATCTCAGTCTCTATGAAGTTACAGGCGACCGCTCTTACTTGACCAGAGCGCGATTGGCTGCTGATTTCATCGGGCGACATTTTGTTGTCGACAAACAGCCGGGATTTGTCACAGCACAGGCGAGAGAGAGTCAGGGCGCAAACTCTGTTGCCCATGGCGAGCTATTCGTTCTTGCGCCTCAGCCGCTTCTAGATGAAAATGTCATGGCCGCTCGCTTTGCTAATTTGCTTTATCAATACACAGGGGCTCAAGCCTATCGAGATTACGGATATCGCGCTCTGCGCTATCTGGCACAGCCCCTGGTGGTCAATCAAAGGCAGATTTTCGTCGCCGGTATCTTGCTGGCCGACAGTGAAAATCATTCCACGCCTCTGCATGTCACCATCGTCGGTGGCAAATCCGACGATGCGGCAAAGGCACTGTTTGCCCAGGCCATCAAGCTCCCAGCGATTTACAAAAGAGTGGAATGGTATGACAAAGTCGAGGGGGCCTTGCCCAATGCCGATACTGAACTGCCCGAAATGGCCAGGGCTGCTGCTTTTAGCTGCGGCGACGGACGTTGTTCACGGCCAGTTTATAGTCCTGAAGATTTGATCAAAATGGTGGATCGTCTTTCCGACCCCAAACAAGGCCAGGGCTAGGATATGCGGCCAGTTTTTCGTAGGTTCTTTAGACCCGCTGTCTTATGTGTGGCCGCGGCTTTATTGACGCTGCCTTCACCAGCCCTGGCTGCCGATGGCGATCATTTTGATCAGAAATACCGGCTGTACGGCAAGCAGTTGAAAAAATTTGTCGATAAAGATAACGGCCTGGTGCACTATCGCCTCTGGCTCAAAGACCGCGTGGGGCTTGATTCTTTTGTCAAAAGCCTGGCTCAATTGAAGAAAGAAAGCTACGATAAATTTGACGAAAAGGAACGCGGCGCTTTCTGGATCAATGTCTATAATGCCCTGGCTGTGCGGTCTGTGCTTGATCATTATCCGGTCAAAAAAACGTTGGACTATTATCCGTCCGACAGCATTCGTCAGTTTAACGACGGTTGGGAAATACTAAAATTTGATGTGATGGGCCAACCTATCACGCTTTACGATATCGAGCATGATCGGCTGCGTCGCGGCTTTCATGATCCGCGTTTGCATTTTGCCGTGGCCAGTGCCAGCAAAGATGGACCGAAGCTGTGTTCTGAGCCCTTTGTAGCCTCCACCCTCGATGCAAAACTGGAAGAATTGACGCGGCGCTTTTTTGAACAAGACAAGGCGCTGACCATTGACCCGCAGCGAAACACTGTTCGTGTCTCTAAAATATTCAGTTGGTTCCCGCTGGACTTCGCCGCCAGTGCCGGTTACGGCAAGGCCGCATTTCCGCCGCCCAAGGACGAAGATATTATCCTCGATTTTATTGCCAACTATTTGCCTGTTGAAAGGCGCCGCAGTCTGGAGAAATGCAGGCAAAATCTCAATTTTGACTACCTGCCGTTTGATTGGAGTCTCAACGACGCGGATGTTTGTAAGTAGCTAGCTGTAAGTAATTAGCCTTAGGCAGCCGCGCTGCCCATTTTTTCAGCCACAGCCACAAGACCGGCTGCTGCTCTAGGATCCATTTGCTGCGTCGCACGTTCAATAAGTTGTCTCTGGACCTGGGCCATTTGATCCTTGTCGAAGGCGCCTGTTTTGACGCAGAGATCAAGCACGCCGCTCATCACTTTGAATTCGGCGGGGGTGATTTGATTTGTGCGCTGCAAGTAGAGGTCTGCCGTTTCACGTCCAACAACCTGGGCGTGAGTTAAGTCTGCTTCGCGATTTTCGGCAGCACGGTCTGAAACACGATCTCCGCCTTGAGGCCGGCCCTGAGCTATGTCGCGGTCAAATACTTCGTGATTTACTGGTGGAGCAGCTGGAGCGCCGTGCTCTCCGCCTTCATGTCCTCTACCTTCAGTCATTTCGCCACCCCAATCAAATTCGCGTCGCCTCTATATATTTACCCCGACTGATAAATGTACGGTGGCCCCTTGGCTAGATTTAATCTCCAGCGTCCGGTCTGAGGTCTAGTTTTCCGGCTGAGGCGGCGGTGGTGTTTGCACTCCACCGTCACGACCGGCGGCCATGATGAAATTGGCTGCCAGGGCTTGCCTCAGCGCTATGCCGATAATGGGGGCGCCATCATGCAGGGCTGAATTTGAAGCTTTGTCGGTATTGTTGTCGAAATGTCCGACCAAGTGCAGGATCTGACCATCACCATAGGGGAAGGTCAAAGCGAGAATGCCTAGTTGACTGGGTTCTCTCTGCATCAACGCTCGGCTGCGAACGAGCACTTGCACAGCCAGGGGCCTTACCACCTGCACCGTCTGGCTCTTATCTTCCAGCTTCCAAAAGCCAACTTTGGGTATGCCTTTTGTCATGTCGGGATCGCGGTCCACAACGACCGCATCAACGATATTGTTATCGGTGTATCCGCCGTTCCAGGCGACATAACCGGGGAAGGCTTTTTGCAGGCAGGAATCGAGGGCCCAGTCGGTAGTCAGCAAAAATCCACCGTGGGCGACGAAGTCCCGCACTACACCAAGCGACTCGCCATCAAACTCGGCGCCGCAATTGACGACCATGATTTTTGTTTTTGAAAGATCGGCTTTGGGCAAAGCTGCTGAAGCAATCTTTGTTAGAGGTATGCCGAAATTGTGGATGATATGGCCGCAATCGTCCCAGCGTCCGCGAATTTCTACCACGGTTGTTTTGCCAAATCCGGCTACCTGACCACTGTAGTTGCGATCAAGAAAAGCTTTAAAAGTACCCGGCTGAACCGTGGAATCATGCGGCTGGCCAAGAAAAGGAGCTTGTTGCATAATCGCGGCGGCATGCCCATCTGTGCCGCGGTTCATGGTGTTAGCTGTGCGGAAATTAGCAGACGATACTCCGCCTGTAATAACATTGCTGCCGCCCGGGCTGATTGTCAGTTTGGGAGCGGCCACAGGTCTATTGTCCAGATCGTCCAAATTGATGGGGTTTCCGGCGGCATCCAAAACGTCTTCACTGAAGGTGGGATTTTTGAAACGCTTAACTGCATCTTCTTCGGCCTGAGTGCCGGTCGACGATTGGTAACCACGTTGCGATCTTTGCGCCGGCTGCTGGGCGCTGCTATTTTCTGCGTCCGCGTCCGGGCGCCAGGTGCCACGCGCTTGCTCGTTCAGTTGTTGGTTGCGTTGTGGAGGTAGTTTGACTTCGTCCTGATCGCCTTCCACCCAGTCGGACTTAGCCAGGGCCGGCCCCAGAGTCAAGAGTTGAAGAGTAATAGTGACTGCCGACAGCGTTGCGGCTAGGAAATTATGTTGGCGAAAAATACGTTTGGATTTCACTCGAGTGGCCCACCCAGCACTAATTACATCGCTGAAGGTACCATGATAAAGGATTGGCATAGAAAATGCTCTATGCTCAAACAAATAAAGAGACCTGGCCTGCTCAGGCCAGTTTGCGTTGCTTCGGACGGACAGGTTCTTCCGTCTCGTTAATGGCTCGCCGCAAAGTATCGAGGGCGTGAAGGTTGGGCCAAATCGCTTCCTTCATTTCCTCATACTCGTACTGACCGATCTCATGTCGATCATAACGACGACAAACGTCTTCCCACAGCTCGAACAGCTTCTTGGGGCAGCAGCATTCGCGGGCTCTTTTTTGAAAATCTAGTAAATCAAACGGTTCGATGATCGTAATCTCCAGAGGCCAAAGGCACAACACCCATAATTAGAGGATGCAAATAAAATTCTAATCTGTCAAGTTAGACTTGCTGCTGCAACCAGGTATGGTGCCCAACCTATCTCTTGTCTATCTCTTTGCGATATCTATATTGACGGATCTGCTTGACGAATTTCACTGACGAGCTCAATTGACGATGGCGACGCCTAAATGTTTCCTATTAAAGCCCCGACGGACCCAAGCTTCCGCTCGAGTCCGCCCCTTTGTCAGGAAAACTTTTCAGTTTGGCTTAATTGCGAGCTATTCTCGCGATGCATAAACGTCGTTTGCCGCTACGGTTTCGTACAGCAATCGATCAAGTGTTGCGCTTATCCAGGTTTTGATTCTCATCGGTAAAAGATTGAGTGCAAATTGTTCTCTAGGCATTGGCTCGTTGTGCACTTGATCTGCGATCGCAGTCAGTTCACGAGCGCCGGCCGTCGCTTTGCCCAATTCTTTTAGATAGCGCAAATCTTCTTGAGAAATTTTCTGGAATGATTTGAGATTTGCCGGGTCCATTTCAAATTTTGCCATTGCTAAAAATCCGCCTTGCCAGGTTGCCTTATGAACCTAGTTTAGGCAGCGATTGTGGCAAATTCGTGGAACGGCCATGGTCAGATCACGTATTAGATCGGCTCTTCAGGTGCGTTCGTCAAATTTGTAGCCGACGCCGTGAACCGTTGAAAATAGAGAAGGCTCACCCTCGCGGTCCAGCTTTTTGCGCAAACGCTTTATATAAGTGCGAATTGTTTCGGGTGAGGCCTCTTCTCCTGCCAGCCATACCCTATCTATAAGGGTTTCCGGACTAAAAACCTGGTTTGTGTGACGCATGAAAAATTCCAGCAGAGCAAACTCCTTAGGCAAAAGCTGGATTATCTCGGCTCCCCTGTTCACACGGTAATTGCTCACGTCCATCTCCAGGCCCCCCACTTTCAGGCTTTTTCCAGAAAAATTGGTGGGGCGGCGCAGCAAAGCCCGCACCCGGGCACTCAGTTCTTTCAGTTCAAAAGGCTTGGTCAGATAGTCGTCGGCCCCGGCGTCCAGTCCGGCGGACTTTTCGTCCACGTGGTTGCGGGCCGTGAGCATCAGTATAGGAGTTTTGCCACCCGTGTCGCGGAAGTGCTTGCATACGTCCAGACCGCTCATTCCAGGCAGGTTCCAGTCGAGAATTAGGCAGTCAAATTGATACATGCGCAGGAGTTCGACGGCGTCTTCGCCCTTTTGCACGGCTTCGACCTGATGGTGGTCGGCGGACAAAAGCGAGGCAATAAGGACTGAAAAGTCCGGCTCGTCTTCGACTAGAAGTATTTTGGCCATTCAAGCCCAGTGTTGCGTTGTCCCGGCACAAATAGGCGTAACATACGCTGTGGCTGCCCTATGCCATTGGCTATACCCGCGCTAGGGCCGGATTTAACAAGTAAATAATGGGGTATAGATAGGGGGTGACGCCGTCCTGATGGGACCTTCCCCATTGTGGACAGATATATAAGGACGTACTCTAGAAACGTCAAGCGAGAAGCTGATTAAACTGGCATGGCTGAAAATCCCGAATCCCTAAATGCTTTAGTTTCGCAACCCACCGGCAATAACGATGCCGTGGAAGCAATGCGCCGTCAGATACGGGTGCACGACCAGGCCAATTCGGATAAATCGGCCCTCGATAAAGTTGTGGAAGTCGTCTGGCACAAAGACGACAAAACCCTGCAAGACCTTTTGGATTTACAGACCAAAGTCGACGCCGACCTGAAACGCGGCGACCGGGCTTCGGTCACGGCGCTCAATGCTGAAATTCGCACCACCGTCAAAGCAGACCAGGATGCGATGCAGAGCCAGAACTCGGTAGAGTTCTACTCGGGCAGCTTCCTCAAAGCCGTTCCCTTGTTTGCCGGACGTTCCAAAGTATTGATGGCGGCCTCTATCGGCTTCAACGCTCTCGATGCCGTCAAGATGAAGGACAATGGCGGCGAGGTGGCGGCAGACCTGGCACTGGGCGGCCTCAAAGGCTTTGCCCTGAAGAAGACTTTTGATGCACTGGGTAACAAGCAAATGGCCCTGGGTGCTGAAGGCACAGCGATGCGGTCGGTTACTTCCATCGGTGGTATCGGCGTCAAAGGTATTGCCATCGGCGGTCTGTCTCGTTTGTACGACACCGGTCTCAATCGTCAGAACTGGGTCAACGCCAACGGTGAAGTCGATCCTCTGAACGCTGTGTCCATGGCCACAAGAGCGGCGTTGGACGGACGGTCAATGGCCCTCGATGCCACATTGTTTATCGGTGCGCATGGCGCATTTAGCGGACTTTCCAAGCTGGGCACTAGAGCAATTGAAGCCAGTCCCTTTCTGCAGAAGATTGAATCTTCCGCGGCCGGCAGCTTCATCAAAGATGCCAAAATTATTCCGAGTTCGACTATGGGTGCTACATTCGGCTTCAGCTCCGGGGCTGTGGGCGAAGTCACGCGTGAACATCAAGCGGGCGAAAGTTTCGATATTAATAAGATCCTCAAGCGCGGCGCGCTTCAAGCGTTGACCGATGGCGCCGCCGGTGCGACCGGGGCCGGTGCCACGCGCATGACCGAAGTCAGGGCCAGCCAATCGTTAACGGATGCTGCTTTAGGAAAGCAAACAGATCGACCAATGGGCCCGCAAATGGGCCGGGCCTTTGCCGGTGAAGATGTGCCTCCTGTTGACGCAAGCACTACTGGCGGCGGCGTCGGTCAAAGAGTAGAATCCAACGCCGGCTCTGAGAAGATTGAACCACCCGTAGTTGCTGAGCATGTCGAGCCGCCGATTGTTGCCGACCATGTCGAGCCGCCGGTTGTTGCCGACCATGTCGAGCCCAAAGTGGCTGAAGAACTGCCGCCGGGTTCTAGAGTTCACACGATAGATGCGGCTCTCAAGCCCATACTTGAGCAATCCGTAACCCTTGCTTCGACGGCCGTGCAACCCGGTGCCACCGCCGAAGATGCCATCAGTTTCTTCAAGTACGCGGCCGGTGAAGGTACGCACGTTAAAGCCAATATGCTCGATGTTGCCCAGGACGCAAACGCAGTCGGCAACACCGCCATGGAAGCTTTGATCAAGCATGGTTATGAAACCACCCCCGAGGTGGCAGCTACTCTGGATTCCGGGCTCAGTTTGGCTCAGGCGGCCAGTCGCCACGGCGCCACTGCCGAGGACCATAAAGCTTTCTTCGATTATGCATACGGCCAGGGCCGGGGAGCTGAAGCGCCTTTGCGCATAGCAGCCGAACTTTCCGGCGACAATGCGATGGATGCCCTGGTGCAGGAAGCCTATGCCGGCGCGCACCAGTTACAGCGCACGCCTAACCAAAATTATCGTGTTTCGCTCAATGAGATGCCCAAAGAAGCCGCCGATGTCTTGCGCCAGATTCTCGGTAATCTGCCCGAAGACGCGCAGAGCCATCAGCTCTTTCGCCAAAATCTGCATTCATGGCTGGATCTGGTGCCGCAGCATCAAGACGTGGTCAAATCATACGCGCAGCAAACCAGATACGGTGTTGTTGCCGCCGTGGTCGATGCCAAACTGGGCACCGATTATTTCTCGCAGTTTCCCGAGCGCAGCTTGACCAACAATAACTTGCTCGACAGACTTAAGGGCTTCGACCGTCACGCTAGTGTACCTGTCGAAGAAGGTGCGGACGCAAATGCCGTCACCGCTAATGGTGCTGATGGAGTCGTTGCCGATCAGCCTGTCGCCAAACAAAATCCTTATGAGCCGGCCATTTCTCATGAGCCAGGAAAGAAAGTCGTTAATGCCGAGCGTTTGATCGAAGAATTCTATGCCGCCGAAGGTCGCGGCAAACAGGCCCGAGCCTATTTGCTCAGTGATTTTGTCGGTCATATGAACGAGCAGCAATTCGCCGACTGGTATACATATGGAATGCAACCGGCCGGCAGAGCCGACTTACCGGCCACTACAACTAATTTCCAATTGATGCGCATGCCTGGGCTGGATGTGCTGGAGCGCCCGGAAGTTTTGGCAGCACTCACTGATCCTGAGCATGCCTCCCTTGATCTCAAAACGCTCAAAGATTTCCTTTCGCCACCGGTCAAGTCGAACGACTTGCCGCCGGCCTGGCAGACTGAGTTTATTGCCGATCGCGTCGAGCTGGCCACACAAAGACTGGCCATGACCGAGGTTCCTGTTGTCGAAGGCGAAGCGCCGCAGCCCATTGATCCCGCTAAGGTGGTGAAAGAAGCTGTACCGGCCTGGTTCCTCAAGTCGATTAGAGATCGCTTCAGCACCTATGATCGCAATGCCGGCACGGCTATGTATCCCATGGAATTTGACGATCATCTGGCCCAGATGCTGGAAAACCAGCGTTACCTTGAGCGTCAAAATCCTAAGTACAGAGAATCGACGCCGCCTTCCAATAGTTTCGGCGATCGCGTCGCTACTTTAGAGAAAGCTATTGAGGTGCAAAAAACGACGACCGCTCCGGAGTTGATTACACCGCTTCTCAAACTCGGTGCCTCGGATCAGCCCGCGTTGCGCGGCATCCTCGATAAACTCAACCTGGAGACAAACGCTCCCGAGTATACCGAGTTGCTCAAAATTGTTGTGCCCAAAGCGGAAAATATTCAGGAAGTAAAAACGCTCCTGGACGCCATGTACTTCGGTAAGAAGTCCGATTCCAATGCCTTCAAAGCCCGCAAGGATGGTAAGACCGCTGACTACGCAGAGAAAGACAGAGACGCAAATATGGCTCTGGCGCTCACTGTCGCTAATAAGATAGCACCGTCGAGTGAGGCTGATGGTAAGAGACTGCAGCAAATTGTCTCGGGTGTAATCACCGGCAGAATTCGCGATCCGCGCCCGATGATGGATGGACCTGGTGGACCCGGAGGACCGGGTGGACCGGGCGGCAACCGTGGCGGCCCTAAAGACTTCAGGCAGAGAACCAATCCCCCTCGCGACGATAGACAGCCGCGCCAGGGTGAAGTGAAATCTGTACCGGCTGATGTGGCGGTAGATCAAACAGTCGTCACCACAAGTAGTAGTGGCGGTGGCGATCTGAGCCGCACCGGTGGTGGTGGCAATGTTGAAAATGCCGGTAACGGTAATGGCAATGGTAAAGACGTTACGGTTGCAGACATTTTAGCTACGGCGGCTCACACGGCCGGTGAAGGCGAGACCGGGGCTGCGCCTCTGGTGTTGAGCGAGAATGTGCTGGCCCAGGCCCATGAATTTAAGGTCGGCGAGGTTGATCTGACCCCGGTTATCGGTGGCGACGGCACAGTCACTCCGCTGCATCAGACAGTTGTTGTTGAACCTACACATGTCGATCCGACTCATGTCGAAAAGACTGATGTAGAACATGATCAGACCGGCGTTGTGGGCGGCAGCCAGAGACCCAATGTTGTTGAGCAGCCTGAACATGAAAGACAGGGCGGCCGAAGACAGCAGGTAGAAAATTTTGAGGACGAGGATACTGACGGCGGTCGTGATCGTCGCCGCAGCAGCAAGCCTAAAAATAAAGGACATAAGCGCGAGCGCGGTGGTTCCAATAGTCAGCGCTGGCAGCGTGGATTCGACGACGACGAATAAAAAGTTCAAGTCTTGCTCACATTTCATGGCGGGTCATGGTACCGTTGACTTAGTGAGAGCCTAGCTTTGCGAGGATATTTTCGATGCCGATGCTTACTAAAAAACTGCCTAAACACTGGCGTATCTTAGAAGAGAAATCCGGCCTATTCGATGTTTCGGTTGATGAAAGTGTCGATTATTTGGGGAAGCCTTCACTTTTACTTAGTTCGGAAACGGCCTCCGCCGATGATCCAGTTCTCGTCGAACAGGTGACTGATGGTAAAAATTGGTACGGCAAGCGAGTGCGCTTTTCCTGTTATGTGAAAACTGAAAACGTTGCAACCCACGCAAACATTTATGTTTCCGTGCAGGATTCGCATGGCAATGTGATTGTGCGTGATCCTATGTTCGACCGCTCTTTGAAAGGAACCAACGATTGGACGGAGCTTTTCGTCGTCGTAGACGTGCCGGTAGATGGACGCTGGATTACTTACGGACCCTCCCTCTGGGGAGTAGGAAAGCTTTGGGCCGCTCAATTCAGAGTTGAAGAAGTCTCAAAAGATGTGCCCCGAACCGACAATCATGGCGGAAGCAATCTTTTGCCTTCGCATCCAGCTAATCTTGATTTTAGTGAGACCGCATCCGATTGCAGCAGTACATCGCCTGAGACGGTCGCCGTGGGCTGGGACTGCCCGAAAGACCAGGACGGTCATAGATATTCTGTTCTGAAAAATGCATTTGGTGGTGACAATGCTGCTGTAATCGAATTGCTTCCGCGCGGAACCAGTTCTTCTAAACCTTTCGACCCGAATGATGAAAACAATCGTCTCGGTTACTTCTGTCAGACTTTCAGCGCCGTTCCATTTCGCGGGTCTAGAATCAAGTTTTCGTCTTCCCTTAAAACGGAAAACGTTAAAGGACAGGCCTATCTTGTGCTGATGGTCAATAGTGTTAGCACAAGGCTGGCTCTATCCACCATGGATTTAGAAGGGCTGGCCGGTGACAATGATTGGACCGAGCTTTCTCAAGTTTTAGATGTTTCAGAATTCGCCTACAGCGTTACCATCTGGCTGCAAATGGTAGGCAGCGGCAAAGCATATTATTCTAAAGTTTCTATTGAAGCAGTTTCGGAAGACGTGCCGACGACGGATTCCAATCATCAACCGAGAAATCTTGACTTTACTGAATAGCATTGAGCGCCTTTTGATAGGCCGTAAATGTGGCGGCATCGAATAGGACAAAGCGCACGCGCGAAAGTGGCTCAGAAAAGCCTCCTGGCTGCATCTCGTTAATAAATTGCGCCACTGTCTGCATGGCCACAGTAGCCGCTTCCTCTACTGGATAACCGAAGGCTCCCGTGCTGATGCTGGGGAAGGCGATACTCTTCAGTCCGTATTCAGCCGCCAGCGCCAGGCTGCTCCTATAGGCCGAGGCCAGAAGAGCGGCTTCGTGACCGCCGCCGCGCCATACAGGACCGACTGTGTGAATCACATACTGAGCCTTGAGGTTGCCACCACTGGTAATGACGGCATGACCCGTTTCGCAGCCGCCCTGCATTTTGCGTATCTGCAAGCACTCTTCCAAAATAGTCGGCCCGCCTGCCCGGTGGATAGCACCGTCGACACCGCCTCCACCCAGAAGTGATGAGTTGGCGGCATTGACTATGGCATCGGTTGTCTGCTTGGTGATGTCACCGCGGTCGAGATCAACCACAGTGTCTTTTATTGTCTTCTCTACGCGGGAAGTCATCTACTGGCCGGCCATCAGGCGCTGGCTGTCGCTGTGTTGAGATCCGAATAAGGCATTACTTTGCTGGCCACAACTTTGCCGGTTGCATCCATGGTTGTTTCTATCGTTTGCGAAGCTGTTTTCACGACTTTGTGACTGGGCAACATCGGTGATTCACTGTTGTTGAATTTCATCGAGGTCTGCGAAACGAGCTGACCGTTCGAGTCGAAGCGGTTTTCTACAGTCGGTCTGCCCAGGTGATCGGTGAAGGCTACGTTCATTGATTTGTCCGGGAAGCGCGATTCAATTTTGGAAGCCGATAGATCGGGCAATGTCGTTGTTGTCTTAACTACGCCGTCCAGACCGAATTCCATGGACTCGTAGCAGTTGGCGGCTTTGAAAGGGTCCGCGGCCTTGGCCGATTCGGAGGGATTGATCAGACGAGCCAGGTCGGCAGTAGTAGCCGCTGTTCTTTCCATGCGAGCGTTGAAGTTATCGCCGCCGCGAGGGTTGCCTTCTTTGATATTGGCAAAGAAGGGATGAGCTTTGACGTCAAACTGATTGCTCTTCGGTGCCGCGGCCGGTGCTTCTACCCTGGCCATGGGAGCCGCTGGGGGCGTGAATGTTTCCACTGCCGCCTTGGCTGTAATTTCAGCGCTAAGCGATGGCACAGACCTGATAGTATCGGCAGCTGCCGGCTTGATCATGTCCGCAACAGGAGGCTTGACCGTATCCGCCGTTTGGAAATTGACTTTGGGCAGATAGTCAGTGTTGAAGCTGCTAGAAGAAGCCCAGCCGTTCTGTTCTGATGTGCGGGCTAAGGTGTTTCTGTTGGTAAGGTTGTTTGGTCCCAGGACTGACCTCAATGTCATACCTTCGACATTGCGAGCCGGTCGGGCGACGTTGCTTTCAAAAGATGGAAGCGGGCCGGTGGTGGAGTCTGATTCGATTCTGGCTGAAGCCCCGCGGCCATAGCCGGCGGTGGGCAGATCGCTTGTGGCTGCTTGTGTCTGAAGATTGGATGGGCTTATCGACCATGCTTGTTCGACAAGCATGCTGTGCAATCCTTTATGGTTGGCCAAACCGATATCAGCAGGCATAGTGCCTGTGTTGTCGTTTGCTTTGGGCGAGCCAAAATTTGAATGCGCGAAATCGCCGAAGGTCATCAGTGATTGAGCCTAAAGTCTTTAATAAACCATGCCATAGAAAAGGCGCACAAGCGCAACTCTATATTAATAGAACGTCATTCGATGTCAAGCAGATTTAAGGTTGAGCTCGATAGAAGCAGCGGCTTACTGGGGCCCCATTACTTCTCTGGCCAGAACAATGCGCTGACTTTGCTTGGAGGCGTCGCGGGCGATTTTGGCGGCGTGCAAAAGATTGTCCAGTTCCTGGCAGTCTTCCGGCACCCCTGCTACGCCAAAGGCAAATACCAGAGATCGCGGGTCCAGATCGGCTGTCAGTGGCGCTTCCCGTAACACGTCGACAATTCTGTGGGCCAGGGCAGCTGCAGCTTTGGCGTTGGAATTGGGCAAGAGGACAGCGTAGTCGAAGGTTTCGTAGTGACCGATGATGTCGATTGGTCGCTTGACCAGACTTATGCGTTGCATGGCGCGTTTGACTGCCAGCATCTGTAGCGCTTCCACCGGTCCGGTCGGTCCGCCCTGGCGGTTGCCCAGACTGAAAACAATAAGCGAGAGAGGGAAGTTGAAATATTCGTAGCGCAGGTATTCCTGGTCGAGAAAATAGAGGAAGGCCGGGAAAGTCATGATGCCGCTTTCCTGGCGGATCAAATGTTTGGTCACCGACTGCAATGTGGCTTCGTCTATGGCCACGCTGCGCTGGTTGCCTGAGCGTCCGGCTGTGCCGTCGGTAACTTGCACCAGCCCGCAGGTGAGCAGATTGAACAAGATCGGCACCCAGACTGTCTTTTTCATCGGCCGCTTGCGCAAAATGTCGTAAACGGTAGTGCGGTTGTCGATCAGTTCGTACAGATCGAGCTGAGGTTGAAGGTCTATAGGAGCGCCTTTCGACAGGCGGGCGGAAAATTCTTGTTCGGAAATGATGGCGTTGCGCTTGACCAGGCAGGATTCCATTTTCAGGTTGGCGGACTCCAGGTATTTGACCTGATCGAGCATGGTTACGCCTTCCATGAGCATGCCTTCCAGGCGTCTGTTGACCGTTTTTTCGGCAATGGTTTCATCGGGCCAGAAGCGAAACTCCCCGGCGGTCCAGGTGATAAAGTCAATCACGGCGTCGTCGCCGACGTCGTCTTTGATTTCAGCATGGGTGAGCGCGCCGTCGACAAAATAGAGTTTGGCTGTTTCGCCTTTGTCTTTGCAGTCAAGACGGCCTGTCATCTTGGCCATGGTGATTGATTGCAACAAGTTGGGCGCTTGCATCTTTGTCAGGTCACCTTCAAGAGTGGCCTTCATACCTGGTTTTGGCGCTTCGAAAAGGACTATTGGTTCGGAAGAGCCTGTGGTCGTGATAGTCGGTACTTCGGCCGAGCCCTGGGCCGTGACAGTGGCTAGATTGCCCATCGTGTCCATGCCCATCATCGTGTCGGCGGCGAAGGCGTCTCCCAGCGGATCGCAACCGGCCCCGCTCATGACTAGATTGGCTACCAGACTGAGGTCGCCTTCAGCGCTGCTGAAAAGCACCTGATTGCCCTTGGGTGAAACAATAGAAAAAGTCCAGATCGGATCCATCGAGATGGTGCGGTCTACTTTGACGCTGAGCAGATACTCCTGAGAACCTTCCGTTACCGAAAATGGCATTTCCACCTGGCGACCGCTGCCCTTGCTGGCCTCCTGATGCAGAAATTGGATGTCCTGGTAATTGGGCATTATTGACTGCTTGGGCAGTCGGACACTACGGGGCACTTGCTGCTGCCCTGTTTTATTACCTTGTGATCTACTTTGTGAAAACATGCCAGTTCCAGATGGTAACCCGGGGATCCCTTTTACGCCTTAGGTATATATCTTCCACAAATAAGACATTGTGAATCAGTATTGATAAAAACAAGCACCGAATCTTTGCATCGGTGCTTGTTTATCGGTCATTTGTTTTTTGCTCAGTGCCAGGACCGAGCCTCTCAGCCTTAGGGGTACAAGCCTCTCAGGCGTTTGGCTTCGGCGATTCTGGAAACACCGATCCGCAGTGCAGCCAGTCTGGTGCGCAGTTTGGCCTTGGTGGAAAGTTCGAACACTTGATCGCAGGCCCGGCCCATGATCTGCTCAAGGCGCTGATTGACTTCGTCTTCGCTCCAGAAAAGGTGCATCATGCCCTGTACCCATTCGAAGTAGCTGACGGTAACTCCGCCGGCGTTGGCCAGGATGTCCGGCACAACCATGATGCCTCTGTCGTGCAGGATCATGTCGGCTTCCGGTGTGGTGGGGCCGTTGGCGCCTTCGACGATGATATGGCAGTTGAGTTTGTGGGCGTTTTGGTCAGTTATCTGTCCGCCGAGAGCGGCCGGGATAAGCACATCGCAGGGCAATTCCAGAAGATCCTGGTTGTTCACTTCGGTCGTACCGGTGAAGCCCTCTACTTTGCCCATTTCGGACACATAGGCCAGAAGTCTGGGGATGTCTATTCCTTTGGGATTGTAGATGCCGCCGTGCACATCGGATACGGCTACGATGGTGTAACCGGCCTGATGCAACAGTTTAGCTGTGATCGAGCCGACGTTGCCGAAGCCCTGTATCACTACTTTGGGCGAAGCTGTCTTCATGTCCAGGTGAGCGACAGCACGTCTTGCGCAGTAAGCGACGCCGCGACCGGTC
>Ga0105248_10000481_pt1 | contig 45536 bp, 52 predicted proteins | sample KBSS34metaG_FD_81524 | JGI IMG/M metagenome (GOLD analysis project Ga0105248, IMG submission 81524) | Switchgrass rhizosphere microbial communities from Kellogg Biological Station, Michigan, USA - KBS S3-4 metaG | ecosystem: Host-associated > Plants > Roots > Rhizosphere > Soil | place...
CTTGTTGCCGAAGTAGTACTTGACCAGCGCGGAGTTCAGGCCGGAGTGCTCCGCGATTTCGCTCAGCGAAACGTCGATCGAATGACGGTCGCTCATCAGGCGTCCGGCGGTGTCGAGCAGCCGCTCGCGCGCGCTGAAATCCGGCTCGACCGCGGCGCGTGCAATGCGCCCGGCACGTCTGCGCAGGCGCTTCGGACGCGACGTAATCGTGCTCTCGCGAGTGGCAGTCGGCACGCTCGATCCTCGGCTCAACCGTTGGGTCAACTATTGTGTTAACCGATTGATTAATTCACCTCAATGGTGTCTATTGACGCTCACTCTTGCAAGGGGGATTTCTCATGAGCGCTGCCTATATCGTCGCGGCCGTGCGCACCGCCGCCGGTCGCAAAGCGGGCCGGCTGTCCGAATGGCACCCGGCGGATCTGGCCGGCAAGGTTCTCGATGAACTGGTGGCGCGCACCAAGGCCGATCCGGCCTTGATCGACGACGTGATCATGGGCTGCGTCAGCCAGGTCGGTCAGCAAGCCGGCAACGTCGCGCGCAACGCAGTGCTCGCCTCAAAACTTCCGGAAAGCGTGCCGGGCACGAGCTGCGATCGGCAATGCGGCTCGTCGCAACAGGCACTGCACTTCGCCGCGCAGGCGGTGATGTCCGGCGCGATGGATGTAGTGATCGCCGCGGGCGTCGAAAGCATGAGCCGCGTGCCGATGGGCCTGTCCTCGCAGCTCCCGGCGAAGAACGGCTTCGGCACGCCGAAGAGCCCGAAGATGGAAGAGCGCTATCCCGACATCCAGTTCAGCCAGTTCATGGGCGCCGAGATGATGGCGAAGAAGTTCGATCTGTCGAAGGACTCGCTCGATGAGTACGCGTTCATGAGCCATCAACGCGCGATCGCCGCAACCAAGAGCGGCGCGTTCGAAGCCGAAGTGCTGCCGATCGACATCGTGCTGCCGGACGGCAGCAAAGACAGCCATCGCATCGACGAAGGCATTCGCTTCGATGCCAGTCTCGAAGCGATTCGCGGCGTGAAGCTGCTGGCGGAAGGCGGCCGCATCACTGCGGCAACGTCGAGCCAGATCGCCGACGGCGCCTCGGGCGTCATGGTCGTGAACGACAAAGGACTCAAGGCGCTCGGCGTGCAGCCGGTGGCGCGCATTCATCACATGACGGTCATCGGCCACGACCCCGTGATCATGCTGGAAGCGCCGATTCCCGCGACCGCGCAGGCGCTGCAGAAGGCAGGCATGAAGCTGCAGGACATCGACCTGTTTGAAGTGAACGAAGCGTTCGCCTCGGTGCCAGTCGGTTGGCTGAAGCAGCTCGACGCGGACCCGGACAAGCTAAACGTGAACGGCGGAGCGATTGCGCTCGGCCATCCGCTCGGCGCCTCGGGCACGAAGCTGATGACGACGCTCGTGCACGCGCTCAAGAAGCGCGGCAAGCGCTACGGCCTGCAGACGATGTGCGAAGGCGGCGGCCTGTCCAACGTGACGATCATCGAGAGACTGTAATCATGAAGCTGGATTCGAATATCACCGCAGTCATCACGGGCGGCGCGTCCGGGCTCGGTGCCGCGACGGCACGCGCGCTCGCGGCGTTCGGCGTCAAGGTTGCGATCTTCGATTTCAATGCCGAGAAGGGCGAAGCGCTCGCCAGCTCGCTCGGCGGCGTCTTTTGCAAAGTCGACGTGACGTCCGATGCGGATGTCGATGCAGGTTTTGCGAAGTCGCGTGCTGCGCTCGGACAAGAGCGCATCCTCGTGAACTGCGCCGGCACGGGCAACGCGTTCAAGACAGCGTCGCGCGACAAGCAAACGCGCGAGATCAAGCATTTTCCGATCGACGCATTCAATCGCATCATCCAGATCAATCTCGTCGGCACCTTCCGCTGCGCCGCCAAGTCGGCGGCAGGCATGCTCTCGGTCGAGCCGCTCGATGCATTCGGCGAGCGCGGCGTGATCATCAATACCGCGTCGGTCGCGGCCGAGGACGGTCAGATGGGTCAGGCTGCGTACTCCGCATCGAAGGCCGGCGTCGTCGGCATGACGTTGCCGATCGCGCGCGATCTGATGGGCGAGGGCATTCGCGTCAACACCATCCTGCCCGGCATCTTCGACACGCCGCTGATGATGGGCGCGCCGGAGAACGTCAAGGCTGCGCTGGCAGCGTCGGTGCCGTTTCCGAAGCGCTTCGGCGCGCCGGAGGAGTACGCGTCGCTCGCGGTCGAGATGTGTCGCAACAGCTACTTCAACGGTGAGGATGTGCGACTGGATGGCGCCATCCGCATGGCGCCCCGATGAAACGCACGATCTTCGAGCCCGAGCACGATCTCTTTCGCGAATCGGCGCGCCGCTTTTTCCAGAGCGAAATCGGTCCGCACGGCGAGCGCTGGCGCGAACAAGGCTGCGTCGACCGCGAGGCCTTCAAGAAGGCCGGCGAGCAGGGTTATCTGCTCATGTGGGCCGACCCGAAGTACGGCGGCTCCGGCGAGCGCGACTTTCGCTACGAGCAGATCCTGATCGAGGAGAACGGCCGCAACGGCGAAGGTGGCTTCTTCATGACGCTGCACTCGCGCCTGGTCGCACCGTACATCGGCGCGCTCGGCACCGAGGAGCAGAAGACGCGGATCCTGCCGCGTTGCGCCTCCGGCGAAACCATCCTCGGCATCGCGATGACCGAGCCCGGCGCCGGCAGCGATCTCGCGGGCATCAAGACGCGCGCGGAAGACAAAGGCGATCACTGGTTGCTGAACGGCTCGAAGACGTACATCTCGAACGGGCAGATCGGCGACCTGTTCATCGTCGTCGCCCGCACCGATCCGAACCGTCGCCATGGGCTCGGCCTGTTCCTGGTCGAGCGCGGCATGGAAGGATTCAAGCGTGGCCGCAATCTGAAGAAGATGGGCCTGAAGGCGCAGGACACCTCCGAGCTGTTCTTCTCCGACGTGAAGGTGCCGAAGGCCAACGTGCTCGGCGAGCCCGGCAAAGGCTTTCATTTCCTTACGCACTTCCTCGCTGAGGAACGCCTGATCACTGCATGCGGCGCGATGACGCTGTGCCAGGTGGCGTTCGATGCGACGCTGCAATTCGTGAAGGAGCGCAAGGCGTTCGGTCAGCCGATCGGCACATTCCAGGTGTCGCGATTCAAGATGGCTGACATGCGTGCGCAGATCGACGCGATGCAGTGCTTCGTCGATCAGTGCGTGCTCCAGCACAACGCCGGCCAGCTCGACGCAGTCACCGCGGCCGAAGCGAAGCTACTGACGACGGAGTTGGAAGGCCGGGTGGTGGACCAGTGCGTGCAATTGCACGGCGGCGCCGGTTACATGGACGAATACCCGATCTCGCGCATGTACACAGGCGCGCGCATCAGCCGCATCCTCGCGGGCAGCAACGAGATCATGCACGAGATCATCGGCCGCTCGCTGGAACTGGACGATCGCAAGCTGACGAAAGCGTAGCTACTTCGTCGGCGTCGGCCTCACCACCAGCGGCACGTTGCACACGTCGATGCGACCGGCCTTGTGCTTGTACCACTCGTCCTGCCGGTTGCGACGGGCCTCGATCAGATCCGTGAACGTCTGCGTGTCGGTGCGCAGTAGCTGCAGGTTCGTGCGCTGCTCCGCGGGCACATCTGCCGCAACACGCATGTTGCGGATCGGCACGCGCTGCTCCGCCTTGTCATAGAAGCCCATCGGCGCGGGACCGCGCGGCATGATGGCCAGCAGCTCCATCCCATACACGACCCGGCCGAACAGCGCGACGTTGCGATCGAGCTGACGCGGCGCATGGCCCGAGACCACGTAGATCTCGACGCCAGGACCGCTGTCGACCTCGTTGTCGCGACCCGCACCGACCATGCTGTAGCAGTGCACGAGCCAGGCAGTGCCGTCTGCCTTGTCACGCGCAGCGGGGAATCCGGAGACCCATCCGGTCTGCGCCGCGTACGTGTCCGGATCCGGCAGCGCCACGAACTTGAGCCCGGCAGCGGAACGCTCGAACTCGGGGGCCAGCTTGCTCTTGGCATTGCCCACGGACTTCTTGTGATCCTTGTCCGCGGGATCGGCCCATTGCACGACGAAGTTGTCCTGCGAGCGCACGATCGACAGGCCGTCGAAGTACTTGCCGCGCACCAGGGTGCGGACGTTGGCGGCATGTAGCGGCGCGAACTCTGGCGCGAGCTCGATGACGACGCGCCCGCCCGCGAGCTCCAGGTACAGCGTGTTCTCAGGATCGAGCGTGCGCCAGTCGGAAGGTTTGGCGGCAGCCAGAACGTCCGACATCGTCTTGCCAGCAGGTGCGGCGGCCGCGTCGATCACGAGCGCGGCTGCCGCCAACACGAGCCCGGTGCGCAGGATTGTTTTCATGGGGCCGGACGTTAAACGAGCCCGGGCCCCACTTCAAATGCGATCAGTCAATTGCGGTCAGTGTGCTGCAGTGGCCTGAGCCACACCCGTCTTGCGCAGGCTGCCCGGCACGTACGTGCCCGGCGTTGCGTTGAACGAGATGCAGAAGCGGTTCCAGCCGTTGATGGCCACGACCTGCAGCGTCAGCTTCATCAGCTCATGCTCGTCGAAGTGCTCACGCGCCTGCTGGTACACAGCGTCGGACACCTGGCCGTCCTTGAGCGTGGTCACTGCTTCGGCCCACGCCAGCGCTGCGCGCTCGCGGTCCGAATACATCGGCGCCTCACGCCACGCATTCAGCAGATATAGCCGCTGCTCGGTCTCGCCATCGAGCCGCGCATCCTTCGTGTGCATGTCGATGCAGAAGCCGCAGCCGTTCATCTGCGATACGCGCAGCTCGACCAGATACAGCAGCTTCTTGTCGAGCCCCGGGCTGACGATCGCCTTGTTGAGCCCGAGCATCGCGCCCAGGACGTCACTGAACTTCTTGGGATCCAATGGAATGCGGACTGTCATGTTCAACCCCTGCGTTGCCAATGTCTCGAGATGTACCCTCAAGACGCGTGGGCGGCGGGCTGTGTGACCTGCAGTCCCTGACGTTGCGCGAACTCGCGCAGCTTGTCGGGATTCGCTATCGAGTAGTAGCCGTAGATGTGATGACCGTCGGTGTCGACGGTCGCGACCGAGTGCATGCGGCCTTTGTAATAGAACGCAAAGCCGACCTCGCCGTTGACGCGTACGAGACGACGCTCGATGTGCGGCGCTTCGCGACGGCGCGAAATCGCCCACCACAAGCGCGCGATGCGCTCCGCGCCGTGCAGCGGCCGGATCACCGCGACAGCCTTGCCACCGCCATCGGAAGTCATGTTGGCTTCCGGGGCGAACATGCTCTTGATCGAGTTGAAGTCACCGCTCTGCGCCGCTGCGATGAACCGGTTCAGCATGTTGACGCGCGCTTCTTCGTCGACGCGGAAGCGCCGGCGTTCGGTCGCGACACGCTCACGTGCACGATGCACGAGCTGACGGCACGCCGGGGTTGTCTTGCCGAGCGTCTCAGCGATGTCGTCGTAGTCGCAATCGAAGACGTCGTGCAGGATGAACGCCGCGCGCTCCTCCTCGCCGAGCCGTTCGAGCAGCAGCATGAATGCGAGCGAAAGATCGCTGGCGAACTCGGCGTGCGACTCCGGCGTCGGCACCTCCGCTTCAGCCAGCGGCTCGGGTAGCCACGGGCCGAAGTACGTCGCCCGCTGAGTCTTCGCAGCGCGCAGTCGATCGATCGCGAGGCGCGTGACCATCGTCGTCAGCCACGCCTCGGTCGAGCGCAACTCTGCCGCGTCCTGCTCGTGCCAGCGCAGCCAGGCGTCCTGCATGACGTCCTCCGCGTCTGCGCGGCTACCCAGCATCCGGTAAGCAATGCCGAACAATCGGTCGCGATGACCCGCGAAGATTTGGACGTTTGCGCTCATACGACTTAGACGGCCGGGGATTGCACTCTGTGACAGTTCATTTCGCGAACAAAGCCGTGTACCGGCGTTGCATCTCCTGCGGCGAAACCTCCTCCACCTGGTGCCCGACCAGCCATTCGTGGCCGAAGGGATCGCGCACACTGCCGCTGCGCTCGCCATAGAAGGCATCCGTCGCCGGCCGCAGCACCGTCGCACCGGCGGCGACCGCCCGCTCGATCCACGCGTCGGCATTGTCGACGTGCAGATGGATCGAGAACGATGTGCCACCCAGGGCCTGCGGTCCTACGATGTTCATCTCCGGATACTCGTCCGACAGCATCAGCGTCACGCCGCCGAGCTTGATCTCGGCATGCCCGATGCGGCCGCTCGGCTCCGTCAACCGAAACAGTTCTTCGGCACCGAATGCACGCTTGTAAAAGTCCAGTGCCTGCGCGGCGCCGCGGACGCGCAGATAGGGATAGACCTCGTGCACCGCGAAGGTTCGATCGTTAGTGCTCATGACTCGCTGCTCCACTGCAAGTTCGGGAGACGCCAGTTTCTTAATGAAGCGTGTGCAGGTATTGGAAAAATCTGCACTCGCTGTCTTCAGCGGCCGCGCTCGCCGTCGATCTCCATGTGCAGCGCCGTGCCCGGCGCGACCGGCCGATACTCGCCCGGCGTGACCCCGCTGAACTCGCGGAAATCCCGCGTCAGATGCGACTGATCGTAGTAACCGTACTCGCTCGCGAGGTCGGCCCACGCGACCTCACCACCGCGCGCGACGCGTTCGACGACGCTGCGCAGGCGATTGATGCGGCTGTAGAGCTTCGGAGTGAGTCCGACCGCATCAGTGAAGAGTGTCGTGAACCGACGCGAGCTATAACCCGTCGCGACCTGCAACTCCGCGATGCGCACTTCCGTCGGCGCAGTCTGCATACCGCGTAGGGCGAAGCTGATTGCGGGATGCACGAGCGGCCGCGGACGCAAGCGCTCCAGGAATTCCTGTTCGAGCAACGCAAACTTCGCCGCAGGGGTCGGCGCTTCGAGCAGCTGCGCGCGCAACGTGTGCGCACGCTCGCCCCAGAGATCGGACAGCGCAACGTGACGATCGGTCAGCTCCTGCGCATTCACGCCGAGCAGCGGCGCACCGCCGCCGGAACGAAAATGCACGCCGATAACGTGCACGTCGCGGCGCGCATCGAGCACGAAATATTTCGATTGCGCGCCATGCACGACGGCGCCGTCGAAGACCATCCCGACGCGGTCCGTGGCGTTCTCGAACACCCGCAGATCGTCGGCGGCAAGATTGAATGTAAGGTCGACACTACCGGTCGGTAACGCGCTCTGCCGCTTGCGATCCGGGTCGCAGCCGCGTGCGTACCAGAACTGGTCGATGAACGCCGACAGCGGTGCTGCTGGTCTGTAGCGGAGCATCTGCATGACGAGGCGCTCGCGGGGTCGAGGCAGCATGATAGTCCCGGGTTGCTGAATACACGAGCTTTCCGCACACTCGCGCGCTCGACACAAGAGGCTTGGGAGAACGACGATGCGAGTGAGCCTGATGAGCCGCTGGTCCCTGCTGTGTTTGTGCCTGCTCGCGTTACCCGCGCTCGCGCAGGCACAGGGCAGCTCCAACATCGAACAGTTCTTCGACACGTTCACCGCAGACTGGGTCCGGCGCGATCCCGACCTCGCCACCGCCACGCGCTATTTCAGCGGCGCCGAGCAGGATCGGCTGGAGCAGCAGCTGACGCCGAATACGCGCGCCTTCGAGCTGGAGCGCGTCGCGCTGGCAAAGCGCGGCTTGAACGAGCTCGCCAAATTTGACACCGCCAAGCTGACCGAGTCGCAGCGGCTCTCCGCGCAATTGATGCACTGGATGCTGGACTCGGTCGTGCGCGGCGACGAGTACTCCGATTACCGCTTCCCGCTGGAGCAGTTCGGCGGCGCAAACGTGGAGCTGGTGGAGACGCTGACGCTGCGCCATCCGGTCGCCACGGAAAAAGATGCGTCAAATTACGTCAAGCGCCTGGCGCAGGTCGCGCAGCGCATGGACGAATCGCTGGTCGAGGCGCAGCGGGTGGCCACCAAAGGACTGATTCCCCCCGCGTTCATCATCAAGACCACCCTCGCATCCATGCGCACGTTCCGTGACGTCGCGCCGGACCAGAACCCGCTCGTCACGGTACTGGCGCAGAAGATGGGCGCGATCGAAGGCATGGCTCCCGATCAGCGCACGAAGCTGCAGGCCGAGGCGACCAAGCTCGTCGGTGCGCAGGTGTATCCGGCGTGGGATCGCGCGATCAAGCTGCTCGAATCGCTCCAGCCGAAGGCGACTGACGATGCCGGCCTGTGGCGCTTCAAGGGCGGCGACGCCGCGTACAAGTTCTTCCTCAGCCGCTTCACGACCACGACGCTGACGCCGGAGGAGATCCATCAGATCGGCTTGAAGCAGGTCGCGAGCATCGAAGGACAGATGGACACGATCCTCAAGCAGCTCGGCCGCACCGAGGGCCCGGTACGCGAGCGCATCGAGAAGCTGCGCAACGATCTGCGTTATCCGGATCCCGCGTCCGACGCGAGCCGCGCGGCGATCATGAAAGACACCAACGCGTTCATCGAGGACGCACTCAAGCGCAGCCAGTCGCTGTTCGATCTGCAGCCGAAGACGAAGGTCATTGCGCAGCCGTTCCCGCGCTTCCGCGAAGCGAGCGCCGCGGCCAACTACAATCGCGCGCCGCTCGACGGCTCGCGCCCGGCGATCTTCCAGATCCCGTTGCGCGATCAGCGCATGACGAAGTTCGGCCTGCGCTCACTCGTGTATCACGAGACGGTACCGGGTCATCATTTCCAGATCGCGCTCGAGCAGGAGAACACCAGCCTGCCGCGCTTCCGCCAGGCCCGCGTGCTCGGCGGCATCTCCGCGCTGTCCGAAGGCTGGGCGCTGTACGCCGAGAAGCTGGTCGCCGAGAACGGCTGGTACGAAGGCGATCCCGAAGGTCTGCTCGGCATGCTCGACGCACAACTCTTCCGCGCGCGCCGACTGGTCGTGGACACGGGCTTGCATGCCAAGCACTGGACGCGTCAGCAAGCGATCGACTACGGCATCGAAGCGAGCGAAGTCGAGCGCTACGTCGTGAATCCCGGGCAGGCGTGCGCGTACATGATCGGGCAGCTCAAGCTGCTGGAGTTGCGCGACAAGGCGCGCAATACGCTCGGTCCGAAGTTCACGCCGCAGGCTTTCCACAACGTCGTGCTGAAAACCGGTACGGCGCCGCTGGACATGGTCGCGGGCGAGGTGGACCGCTACATCCGGACGGCCTCCGGCAAGTAATGGCGTGACGTGCAGCACATCCCGACGGCCGCGCATTTCGCGATGATGTACGCGAGCTGAAGGGATCCGGACATGCCAAAACAAGCCAAGAGGTCGTTGCTGCAAGGACTGCTGGCAGGCTTCAGCAGCCGCAAGGAACCGCCCGCGGTCAGCGGGCCGTTGCGGCCTTTCCAGGCGATCTCGATCTACCGCGGGCTGATCTGCTGCGACATGGCCCGCAAGTTCAGCGACCATCGTTTCCTGGTTCGCGATGCGCCGCCGCTGCCGCTGGCAGGTTGCAGCCTGGCCAAGACCTGCCAGTGCAAGTACATCAAGCATCGGGACCGGCGCGCCGAGCCGCGACGCCTGATCGATTTCGGCGTGGCGCAACGCTTGTTCGACGGTAGAGAACGGCGCGAACGCGGCGGCGGCCGGCGCTCGAAAGATTAACCGCTCCAGGTCTGCGGCAGATGAATCGGCACGTGCAACTGGCGCGTGCCATTGGCCGCTTCGGCCGGAAAGCGCCCGGCGCGCACGTTCACCTGCAACGCGAAGAAGAACAGCTCGGGCAACGCCAACGTTCGATCGCGCTCCTGACGGAATGCGACGAATTCTTCGCGCGTCGTCGCGGCGCTCAAGTGCACGTTCGACTGCTTCTCGCTGCCGATGTCCGCGCAATACGCCGGCTCGTTCGGCGGCTGCGGGTAGTCGTGACCTGTCATCACGCGCGTCGCGTCGGGCAATCGATAGAGCTTGCGAATCGAATCGTACAAGTCGGCAGCGCTGGCGCCGGGGAAGTCACAGCGCGCCGTGCCGAGATACGGCAGGAACAGCGTGTCGCCGACGAACGCGCAGTCGCCGATCAGATAAGTGACCGAGTCCGGCGTGTGACCGGGCGTCGCGATCACGGAGCACGCGATCTCGCCGATGCGAAAGCGATCGCCATCGTTCCACAGGCGCTCGAACTGCGAGCCGTCGGTCGGGAACTGCGGCTCCAGATCGAACACGTGTGCGGCAGTGATCTGCACGTCGCAGACGCCTGCACCTGTCGCGACCTGGCAGCCCAGAGCGTCCTTCATGTAGGCTGCTGCGGACAAATGATCGGCATGCGCGTGCGTTTCGAGGATCCACTGCACTTGCAGTTGCAGCTCGCGAATGCGAGCCAGCATCTGCTCCGCGGCGACGGCGGTCACCACGCCGGAGCGGCGATCGAAGTCCAGCACGGGATCGACCACCACGCCGTGACGCGTGCGCGGGTCGTAAACCAGATAGGCGTAGGCGCCGGTCAGCGCGTGATAGAAGGCCTCGACTGCAGGAACCTGCGTGGCGCTCATGCGCTCATAGAGTACATGAAAACTGCGACGCTCATTTCGGCTGCCGACGCGCCGCAAACTGCGGAGCGCATGCGCCGCCTGCGCTCGCTCGCCTGGCTGCTCGACAACTCGATTCCGTTGCCGGGCGGCTATCGCATCGGGCTCGATCCGCTCATCGGGCTCGTGCCCGGTCTCGGCGATGCGATCGGCGCGCTGTTCTCCGCTTTCATCATCAACGAAGCACGCAGCCTCGGTGCGCCGCGCAGCATTCTGCTGCGCATGATCGGCAACGTCGCGCTCGAGACGGTGATCGGCGCGATTCCGTTTGCAGGCGACATCTTCGATGCGGCGTTCAAGTCGAACACCCGCAATCTTGCGCTGCTCGCGCGCTATCAGCTCGATCCGATCGGCAGCCGACGCAGCAGCCGCTTCCTCGTGTTCGGCTTTTCGCTGCTGCTCGCGCTCGTCGTGGCATTCGTGATCGCAGTGCCGGTGCTCGTGATCGTGGCGCTCTTCAAGCTTTTCTAGGGACGAACGGCATGCCAATGACCGACGATTACGCTGCGACCGAGCCGACCCGCGCGGAGATCGACGCACTGCAGGGACCGGCGCTGCTGGAGTTCGGCAGCGTTTCTTGCGGCTGGTGCATCCGCGCGCAGTCGCTGCTGAAACCGGCGTTCGCTGCGCACCCCAGCGTGCAGCACATCAAGGTCGAAGACGGCAGCGGCCAGCCGCTCGGCCGGTCGTTCGGCATCAAGCTGTGGCCGACGATGGTGTTTCTGAAGGACGGCCGCGAGGTTGCACGCCTGGTCCGCCCGACCCGCCCGCAGGAAGTCGCGGAAGCCTTCAATAGCATCGACCAGGCGGCGTAGCATGGCTGCCGGCGCCACTGCGCCGGGGATTCGACCATGCCTTTCATCGATGTTCGCAGCCAGACTACCGGCGAGCCGTTACCAGGCTGGCACGATCGCTACTTCGCTGCCGAGTCCATGAGCTTCGCGTATTACGACGTGGACGCTGGTGCGTCGATCCACGCGCATTCGCATGACGAAGAAGAGGTGTGGCACATCATCGAGGGGACGCTGGAGATCACGATCGACGGCGAGACGGTGGCGGCAGGTCCAGGCACCGCGGCGGTAGTGCCCCCGAACATTGTCCACTCCGTGAAAGCACGCACGAACGCGCGAGTGATCGTCGCCGATCATCCCGCGCGCCACCGAATCGTCAGACGCCGCTAGTTAGTACGCTGTAGGTCGGGCTTCAGCCCGACAACTTCCCGAGCAGTCGCTTCAACACCGTCGGGTTCCGCGTCGGTGCGACGACCGTACGCGGCGTGATCTTCGTCCCCACGTTCGTCCAAACGCGCCCCGACGTCGTATCCGGCTCGCTCTCGACCACCGCGAGATCCGCGGCTTCGAGGCTCTGCAGCTGCTCGTTGGTCACGTCGGTCTGGAACACGCCCGTGGCCGTCTGCCATTCCCAGCTGGCGCGGCCCTGGTTGTCGAATACCGGCCGGCCGGACTTGCGCCCGCTGTCGGCCATCGTGGAAATCTTCTGCTTGCTGGTCATGGCAGCAGTATCGGTCGGCCATGACGGTCGCGACATAAGACGTACACTGAACCGCCGCCCTGAGTGACGCGCGTCACAAAGGTCTGGCAAGGCAAGGAACCCGACAGCCCACGAATCGTTTGGATGGCATGACCGTCAGAGACTTCCGTCCCAGCGCGCACGAAGAGTGGTCGCAGCGCAATCAAACGCTGCGCCATGCCGGCGAGAAGCGGCCGCGCGACGACCAGGCGCTGCTGCACAATCCCTACGATTACAGCGGTATCGGCGGCCCGGACGACGAGCGCGTGTACGGTCGCGTCCGCAGCGACAGCGGCTACTACCCGTGGAATCCCAACGGCGGTCCGGTCGATCGCGACGTGCCGCCGAGTCAGCGGCAGCGCGGCGGGTACCTGAAGCAGTGGGCGCAGCGCTCGAAAGCGTGGGCTACGGTCGCGCCTTCACCATCGTCTGCACGAGATGATCGAGCGCCGCAGCCGGATCCTGGCAGCGACCGGAGTGAACCGGCGAAGTCTGGATGATCGTGCTGCGCGGCGCGACTAGCCAGTGAAAGCGCTCGCGCGGCGATAGTTTGCCGATCGGCCCCGCCGCAGCGCCGCCCGCGCACACCACCGGAATGCTCGCGAGGTTGGCGCGCACCGTCTCCAGATCGACGTTGGCATCGAGCGCCAGCAGCCGACGCTCGTCGAGCTCGATGCGCGCGCCAAGGAAGTCCTGCGCCGGGCACGACAGGATCACACCCGCATTGATGAACTCCTCGCGTTCGACGCGCGGCACGACCCGCACGATCGCGTAGTCATACGAGCTGTGCGTGGGCACGCTGGGCCTCCATCAGGAAATCGTGCGGCGGCTCGAGCCGGCGCAGCAAGTAGCGCTCGTACGCGTTGCGAAATTCGCCGGGTGAAGCGAACGGTGGGTCTGGATCGGCGACCAGGAGCTCGTCGGGAATCAACGCTACCAGCGAGCGAATGATTTGCGGCGTCAGGCGCTCGATCATGCTCTCGTGCGCTTCCTGGAGCGCGCCTGCGAACGACAGCAGCACGTGATCGCGAATCCGCGGGAACGGATCGCGAGCGCGCTCCAGATAGTCATCGCCCCAGGAGTGATGGAAGTACAGCGCGGCGCCGTGATCGATCAGGTGCAGCTGGCGATGCCACATCAACATGTTGGTGTTGCGCGCGGTGCGATCGACGTTGGTGACGAATGCATCGAACCAGACGATCGCCGAGGCTAGCGCCGCAGCCGGCCGATGCGTCACCGGATCGAAGGTGATGGCGCCGGGCAGATAGTCGAGTGCAACGTTGAGGCCGCCGCTGGCGCGGATCAGGTCCTGGATCTCGGGATCGGGCTCGGTGCGCGCCAGGTCCGGATCGAGCTGAATGAGCACGATCTCCGGCACCGGCAAGTCGGCGGCGCGACCGATCTCGCCGGCGAGCAGCTCGGCGATCAACGCCTTCGGTCCCTGCCCGGCGCCGCGAAACTTCAGCACGTACATGCCATCGTCGTCCGCCTCAACAATCGCGGGCACCGAGCCGCCCTCGCGGAGCGGCGTGACGTAGCGCGTGACGGCGACGGTGCGCAATGGGTTCACTGCTGCAGCTGGAAGCTCAATTTCAAGCGATAACGCGCTTTGCCGCAGCTGCTGCTCATCACCATGTCGCCGACCGCTTTGACCGCGGCCTCGTCGAGGTGCGGATACATGCTGCTCGAGACCGCGCGAATGTCGGTCGGCTTGGCCGCTTTACCGGAGAGCGAGAACTCGACGACGACCGGTCCCTCTTCGCCTGCATCCTGGGCGGCTTCGGGGTAGTAGTCGGCGATGCTGACCGGCTTCACCACTTCGTACTTGCAGTTCGCGGGCGTCTCGAGTGGCGGCAGCTTCGGACGCACTTTGCACTGTGCGTCGAACGTCTCGGCGTCGATACCCTGCTTCGCCAGACTGTCGACCAGCAGGTACGTGCCGCGGCTCGTGACGAGCAGCTGCGAGCTCGCAGTCTTGCGTCCCTTGGTGTCCGTGCCGACGTAAGAGATCTCGCCTTTGCATTCGAGAGTTTCGTCGGAATCGTTGCGCACGTGAACCGCGCGATACAGACATTCCTCGGTGGCTTGCTGCGCCGAGCAGCGTCGCGGCTTGATGTCCCGCGCGAGGTAGTAGAGCCAGCTGCCGCCGCCGGAAATCTCGGTCGTGTTGCCGGACGCTTCGATCGTGAGCTCCGTCGTGACCTGCCTGCTGCCGCCGCCGCCCGCGACCTGGGTGGCTGCCGCGGTGATGTACGACGAGCAATCGGCGGCCTTCGGCTTCGTTCCGCCGCCGGTGCTCTTGAACAGCTCGCGTTGCGTGTTGTAGCAGGTCGCGAGACCTCGCAACTCGTTGGCTGCATCGTTGTAGGCGGAAACGTATGCCTTGGCGAGCTCTTCGCGCGCGGCCTGTTCCTTACCGACGGACTTCTGGCTGGTCTCGCCGTTCAGGCAGTACAGGTAGTCGCGCACCTTGGCGCCAAACTCGGTCAGCGCGGTGTTGGTCGCAGCCATCTCCTTCTCGCTCGCCGAACCGCCTTCGGGAATCGAGAACGTCGGACGCGGGCGCGTGCAGTCGGCGAACGCAGCAGCACCCTGCAACACGAGCAGGGCAGCAATGGTGATCCTGACGAAAGTCCACATCCTCGAAAATCCTCTTAAGAAAAAAACCGATCGATCAGTTGGCGATGGCCGGTTGTGCGGCCCGCGGCCGCGACAGGCGCGCGGCAATGCGCAGGCCGAGCGCGAGCAGCACGATCGCCGCTGCGGGAATGTATTCGGGCATCGCGAGCGCGCGTCCGATGTAGCTGTTCGCGAAGATCAGCCAGATGTAATAGGAGCCGACCGTGTGCAGGATCTTCCAGGCGCGCGGTCCGATCATCGCGGCTGTGCGATCGAACGAGGTGGCCGTCATCGCAGCGATGAAGACATAAGCGAGCCCGCCGCCGAGCCAGGTGATCGCGTTGACTCGTTGCGCGAACTCGACCGGCTGAATGTGCTGCATCCAGAAAATCGCGGCGAGATGGACGCCATGCGAGAAGGCGAACGCGACGCCCAGGTAGCGGCGGTTCTGCCGTTGCCAGCGCGTCCACGCGTTCGGCCAGAGCTGAAACAGGGCGGCGGCCGTGAACGCGGCCAGAAAGAGCGTCACGGAAGTGCGTGCGGTCAGGCGCACGACCCGGGCGGCTGCGTCGCCCAACTCGGGCGTGATCGCAATCGCCGCCGCCACCGACGCAAGGATTGCGAGCGCAGCGACGCCGACGAACGGCCAGCCGTTCAACAAGCCCTTTGATCTGTGCTGCTGCATGTCGGTCCTCCCCCTGCATTTCCGATCATAGCAGCGGGACCTGCGCGGTCGCGACGCAACGCTCGTCGGCGGCTGCCTGCAATTGACCGATCATCTATGGGCGATCTGCAACCTGCCGCCTAGATTCGGTGTGAGGGAGAAGCGGAACCGGATTTTGCAATCGAGCCCCCCGGGCTCGCACCGGAACCGAGGGAGGCGCACATGGGCAAGATGAAACGCAACGGCAGGTGGCTCGACTTCGCTCGCGCAACAGTCCTGGTGCTGGCGGCTGGCGTCGCCAATGCCCAGTCGTCTGCCGACGACGCCGTGGTCCAGGCGGTGTGGAAGCCGCAGCGGATGAACTTCGTGTACCGCGGTTACAGCACGCTCTACTCGTGCCGCAGCCTGCAGCAGAAGCTGCAGAAGATCCTGACGACCGTCGGTGCGCGCGGCGGCATCGAGCTGCGCACTTACTCCTGCGACGACGAATCGGCGATCGCACGCTTCCAGATCGCGTTGACTTCGCCGGTCGAGGCGACGCCGGAGAACGTGGAGCAGCTCACGACCTTCGATACTCATGACGAGCTGGTCGCGCGGGTGCGCGGCGAGCGCCTGGCGAGCGCCGAGGACTTGCCGCGATTCCCGGCAGTGTGGAAAACGATCTCGTTTGCGCGCAGCCGCGAGATGAGGTTGTCGCCGGGCGACTGCGAGCTGGTGCTCCAGCTGCGTCAGCACATCCTGCCCCGGATGGCCGTGCAGATCGTGAACGACCAGGTGCGCTGCTCGGAGTTCGGCAACATCGGCAAGCCGCAGCTCACCGTGTCGGCACTCGTGCCCATCGAGCCGCGAGTGGCAGACTGAAGGCCTGACCCACAGCCCGAGTGTGGGTCAGGCCGCTCCAGCGCATCCTGCGCCCGCGCCATTCGCGCATCCCTGCGCAGCAGCTTTAGCCTGACAACTTCTTCTTCACTACCCGGATGTGATAGTCGAGCCAGCCGCGCTCGTTGCTGTTCTTCGACTTCTCCCGCAGGCTCTCCAGCGCCTTCAACCGCGTCTCCAGCGCCGGCCGGAAACCCGGATCGCTCGCCAGCGCGACGTCCGTCAGCTGCAATGCTTCCACGTAACGACCTTTCTCGACGTACTCCGACGCCAGCTTGACCACCGGGCCAGCGCCGCCCGCGAGCTTCGCCAGATCCGGAAACACGGCGTCCATCGGCACGTCGTACATCGTCGCCGGTTTCATATCGAACCAGCCGGCGTAGCCTTCGTAGATGCCGCGGATCGACCAGATGAGGTTGCCGTAGCCCTCGCCCACCACTAGCTGCGGTGGCAGCTTGATCTCGTGCATCAGCGTGAACACGTCCTTGCCATCGTTCATGCCGCGCACGACCGCGTCGTGCACGTACCCGATGGCATCGCGGTACTGCGTCAGCCGTCGCGTGATCTCCACGTTGCCGCGAACCGGCTCGCCGTGGCTCGGCAGCAGCAGCTCCGGCTTCAGCGCGAGCACTTTGTTGAGCGACGCGATGTAGTCGAGCGCCCAGCGCGGCTTGGTGCCGCGCAACGTGTACATGTTCGGGAACGACTCGTAGTAGTTGTCGCCGACGAACGCCGCCTTGTACTTCGGGATCCACACCGTGAGGTGATCGGGCGTCTCGCCCGGCGTGCTCATGAGCTCGAACCTGGTGTCGCCGAGCGTGAACTCGTAGTGGTCGTCGAACTGCACGGTCGCGTCGATCTTCGCGCCGTAGTTACCGGCCCAGGCACCGGTCTGCGGCCGTTGGAAGTTGAACTGCGCAGCGTTGCGCTCGGCGAAGAATCCCGCGAGCCGCGTCTGGTAATTGACGAACTCGTAGTGCTCCTTCTGCACGATCACTTGCGTGTCAGCCGCCTTCCACAACGGCACGCCGCCGGCGTGATCGCCGTGAGCGTGAGTCAGCACGATGTACTTGATCGGGCCGGCGTTCTCGCGCTGGAGCAGCTCCTTGGCCTTCGGCGCACGCACGATCGACGACGTGTCGATGACCACGTTGCCGGCGGAAGTCGTGACGAGGAAGGTATTGCCGAACCCGTACGCGAGATAGATCGCGTCGTTGACATGCACCGCCGCCTGCTGGTTCTCGCCAGTGCGCAGCGGGTTGTCGACACCGATCTGTACCTGTGCCGACGCGCTGGCAGTCGCTGCCAGCGCGGCCAATACGATGCGCACCCTTATCACTTCGGCTTGCGCAGGCGGACGACGAACTGATCGGTCTTGCCACGCAGCGTCGGATCGAACACCACCTTGGTGTGATCGTCTGCGGCATGCGCAAGCATGTCACTCTCGCCGTCGATGGTGAAGCCGGCCGCCTTCGCGTCCTCGAGCAGGAAATGCTTGGGAATGCGATGCAGAGCCGCGTTGTCCGCGCCGTCGTTGCCGACGTGATCGGTCACGCCAAACACGCCGCCCGGCTTCAACATCATGTAGACCGCCTTCAAGAAACCCGGGCCGTTGGCGGGATTCTGGTTGCGCACGTCGTGATAGTTCATCGCCGTGATCGCGACGTCGACACTGCCGGGCGGAATCTGCGCCGTGGCGGGCAGATCGGCGTCGACACGCACGACGTTCTTGAGGCGATTGTTGGCGAGGCGCTCGGTGATCGCCTTCGCATACATGCCGTCGCGCAGCTGCAGGGCGATCGGCGGATTCTGCGCGTACACCTTGCCGTTCGGACCGACCGCCACCGACAGCACTTCGGTGACGTAGCCGCCGAGCGCGATGATGTCCACGGTCGTCATGCCGGGCTTCACGCCGAAGAACTGCATCAACTCGGCAGGCTTGCGATCCGCATCGCGTGCCTTGTCCTCTGCAGGCCGATCGGCAGTGGCGAGCGCTGCTGCCAAATCGCCGCCATGCGCGCTCGTCTTCGGCGCCGGCGCGGACGATTTGTTGTTCATCGATGTCGATTCCATCGACCCGCAGGCTGCGACAGTTGCAGCCAGCGCGATCGTGCACCACACCTTCAATCCATTCACTGCATTCGCTTTCATAGCTGGGTCCCCTATTCGACTGCTGCTTTCTTCGCTTCGATGCGGCCGAGCCGCGAGTAATAGCCGCTCGCCTGCAACGTGATGATAGCGGGCTCGTCGCTCAGGTTACGCCAGTACCAGCCGTGCTGGCCGGTGAATGGTGCAATGAACGAGCCATGCGACTCGCTGGCGCGCTGCTGGATTTCGTAGCTGCGGTAGTAGCCCGCGGGCCATTTGCCTTCGGTGGGCTCACCGTGAAATTCGAAGTACACGGGTCCGCCGGTCACACGCCACGAGTACAGCATCGGCTCGCCCGCAGCGAGCGTCGCCTTGTACTCGAGCTCTTCGCGCCCGGAGACGTCGATCGTGATGTTGCCGCTGTAGTACTTGCGTGGATGCGCGTGCATCACGTCGGTGATCGGCCTGCTGACTTTGCTCGTACCGAGCGAGTCGAGCCCGACGAGCCGCCCGATGCCGAGCGGATCGATCGCGTACTCAGCGGGGAGCACGAACGCGACCAGGATGGCCGCGGCCGCGAGCGCAGCAACGAGAGTGCTGATCAGCAGCCGGCGACGCGATGCCTGCGGTGGTTGTGCGTTCATTGACCCGTTAGATATCCGGTGAGCTGCAGACCCGTGAGCACGAAGCCGGCAGTGAGTATCACGACATTGGCGCCGTAGGCGTGGCGCGTGAAGCTCGCGGTGCGACGCCAGTAGTTCATCACGAGCAGGATCGCGCTCAGCGCGAGCAGCTGACCGATCTCGACACCGACGTTGAAGGCCAGCATGTTCGGGACCAGACCATCGCGCGACAGATTCAGCTCCTGCAGCTTCGTCGCGAGTCCGAAGCCGTGGAAGAAGCCGAACAGCAACACAGCGAGCTTCGGATTCGGCTGCCAGCCGAACAGCGTGCGGAACGCGTCCATGTTGTCGAGCGCCTTGTAGACAACCGACAAGCCGATGATCGCGTCGATGAGAAATGGATTGACGTGCAGACCGGTGAGCACGCCGAGCAGCAAGGTGGAGCTGTGCCCGATGGCGAACAGCGTCACGTACAGCGCGACTTCCTTCAGTCGATACAGAAAGAAAATCACACCGGCGAGAAACAGCAGGTGATCGTAGCCGGTGACCATGTGCTTCGCGCCGAGATAGATGAACGGCACGATCTGCGCGCCAGTGCTGTTCTTCACGAAGTCCTGATCGCCTTCGGCGACCGTATGTGCGAGCGCGACGCCGGCCAGCAGCAACAGCGGCAAAGCGAGCAGGCGGATGATGCGTCGGGCGCTCATGGCGGGAGCGGCATCATAGCGAGTTAGACTTATTTCGACATTAGGAGCACGGCTGCGCCGAGGGCGATGACGGCGATGCCTGCACCGCGAGCCGCAGTCACCCGCTCCTTCAGCACGAAGATGGCGATCAACGTCGCGAACACGATCGAGGTCTCGCGCAGGGCCGCGAGCCGGGGCGTGTCGCCGAGCCGATAAGCCCACAAGGCCAGCCCGTACGTCACGATCGACATCGCGCCGGCAAACAGGCCAGCGCGCCATTCGGAGCGGGCCGCCAGCATGAAGCGCGGTCCGCGCCACAACGCGAACGCCACGCCGATCACGCCGCCGAGCATCAGGAAGATCCAGGCGATGTAACTCTGGGCCGACGGCGCCGCGCGCACTCCCTGTGCATCGATGACCGTGTACGCGGCGATCGTGACACCCGTGGCCATCGCCCAACCGATCGCCGAACGGGTGACGCTGCGTCCCGACCCGATCAGCAGAACTCCGCTGGAAACCAGGCCGATGCCGCACGCGATCCAGGCGTTGATCGGCTCATTGAACAACGTGACCGCGACCGCCGCCGCCAAGGTCGGCGCAGCGCCGCGCGCGATCGGGTAGGCCACGCTCATGTCCGCTGCCTCGAATGATTTGATCAGGCAGATGAGATAGACCAGGTGCACGACCGCCGAGCCGGCAAGCCAGCCCCATGCGCCCTGCGGGAACGGCAGGAAGAACGCGGCCGGAAACATCAGCAGCGCACTGAAGCCGTCGATCAATGCGCGGCTCGACATCTTGTCCTTGCCGGACTTGAGGACCGCGTTCACGATCGCGTGCGCCGCGCCGGAGCCGACGATCATTGCCGAGGCGAGCTGGGTAGAATTCGTCACTTTGTTGTCGGCTCGACGGTGCAATGGATAACGTCACGCATACTCTCATCGGCGCCCTCATAGGGGAAACAATCGCGCATACCACGCCGGGCGATTCGCAGGGGCTGACCAGTGAAGTCCGCCGCAACCTGCTGGTCACGACGTCCGCCATCGGCAGCAACCTGCCCGACGTCGATCTGTTCTATTCATTCATCGGCGGCAAGATCAACTATCTGCTACAGCATCGCGGCTACTCGCACACGATCATCGGCGCCCTGCTGCTGGCCGTTGCCACCTTCGCGATCGCGCGCTGGATTCTGCGCCGGCGCGGGCACGTGCCGTCGTCGCAGGATCGGGCTTGGCTCACGGGCGTGTTGGTGATCACGCCACTGCTGCACATCGGAATGGACTTCACCAACAACTACGGCGTGCATCCGTTCTGGCCGCTCGTCGATCGCTGGTTTTACGGAGACGCGGTGTTCATCGCCGAGCCGCTGTTGTGGGCAGCGTGCGCGCCGCTCGCATTCACGTTTCGCTCCAAGCTCGCGCGATTCATTGTCGCTGCAGTGCTGGCGATAGGGATCGGGCTGGCGTTGCTGACGGCGCTGGTGCCGCTCGCTCCGGCCATCGTGTTGATCGCCTTGATCGCGGCGATGCTGTTACTGGGCTGGCGCGCGCAGCAATCGGTCGCGTTGGTCGGAGGTGTCGCGCTCTGGCTCGGTGTCACTGCAATGTTCGCAGTCAGCTCGCAGGTTGCTGCACGCAGAGTCGAAACGCTCGCGGCGACTACGTTCCACGATGCGCGATCGATCGATCACGTACTGACCCCGATGCCGAGCAATCCACTGTGCTGGGAAGTGATGCTCGTGCAAACGCAAGACGACGCTGTGGTCGCGAGGCGCATGATGCTCGCGCTCGCACCTTCGCTGATTCCGGCAGAGAGCTGCCTGAGCCGCAGCCTGGATCTTCCGAGCACTGCGCCCCTCGCGCCTGTTCAAGCCAACGACAGCGCGGAGCTGCATTGGTACGGCGAAGTCGCGACGGGAGTCGAAGCGCTCAAGTCTCGCGTTGCAGTGGACTGTGAAGCCGCCGCCGCGATGCGCTTCATCCGCGTGCCGTGGCTCGCGACGGTCGGAGCGGATTTGGTCCTGGGTGATCTGCGCTACGACCGGGAGCAAGGGCTGGGATTTGCGGAAGTGGCGCTGCACGATCCGCCCGGCCCCTGCCCGCGCCTCGTGCCTGACTGGCGACCGCCACGGGCCGAGTTGCTGCAGTAGACCGCAGCCGCCTCGGGGAAACTTTACGGGCAGGGAACGCAGCGCGCCGCCCTCGTTGACTATGTCATCGCGACGAGCAAAGTCGGCGGGCAATAGCGATAATCCTGCGGGCCCGACTTCTTCGAAGGAGCATTCCATGCGACTGCGACTGATCTGCGCACTGTGCGCCTGCGTCCTGACGCTTCCGCTCTTTGGAGCCGCTCACGCCGAGACGCGCGAACAACTCTCTCAACAAGTGCGCGACGCCGAGAATGCCTTTGCCGCAACGATGGCAGCGCGCGACCACAAAGCATTCGCGACCTTCATTGCCGAGGACGCGATCTTCTTCGGCGGCGATACGCCCGCGCGCGGCAAGGCCGCGGTCGTGGAGAGTTGGAAAGGCTTGTACGAGAAGCCGAACGCGCCGTTCTCGTGGAGCTCGGAAACCGTCGAGGTACTCGACTCAGGCAAGCTCGCGCACAGCAGCGGCCCGGTGCTCAATGCCAAGGGCGAGCGCGTCGCGACCTTCAATTCGATCTGGCGACGTGAGAGCGATGGCAGCTGGAAGGTCGTGTTCGACAAGGGCTGCGAAGTCTGCCGTTGCGCCCAGACCGGAAAATAACGAGAGCTGAACCAGACAGCGAACGCCTCACGTGTTCAGCGACGCCGCGCCCAAGCTGCTCGCTGCGGGCGAACGCCAACGACGTGAGCGCAGTGAAGTCGACTTACGGCGAGCTCGGCAAGGCGTGCAGGAACTGTCACGACATCTTCCGCGCTCCCGAAGATCACTGAGCCATACCAGGCTTGATGACATGCGGGCGGCGCGCTACTCTGCGCGCCCTTTTGATTCACTACCGGAGAGGTCACAGAGAACTATGATTGCCTGCACCCCGACCTCCGCCGGGCGCGTTCGCTAAGTTCTAGTTTTGCGTCGGCCCCGGCGCCCATCGACCGATCCGTTGCGGATCGGGTCGCTCGTCGGCTTTTGTCCCGGGGGTTCACGCAATGCACAGCGAATTTCCGCTCGACCGGCTCGGCTGGTCGGCCTTCTATTCTCAACAACTCGCTTTGGACGATTTGAGCGCGGGTTATCCCGCGCGTGTCGGCAACGTACAGCGCAGCCTCATTACGGTTCTGTGTGAGCGCGGCGAGCTCGATGTCGTTCTGCCGCCGCGTCTCGCGTCCGTCGAAGCCGCCATTGCAGTCGGCGACTGGCTGCTGATCGAGCACGAGGCGCCGCGCGTGCTTCGCGTCCTCGAGCGACGCTCCTTGATCTCGCGCATGGCGGCCGGAATCGAGCAGCGCACGCAGGCAATCGCCGCGAATCTCGACACGCTGTTTGTCGTCACGTCGTGCAATGAAGACTTCAACCTGTCACGCCTGGAGCGCTACTTCACCGTCGGGAAGCATGCGGAAGTAGCAACCGTGATCCTGCTGACGAAAGCGGATCTCTGCACAGAGGCCGAGACGTTCGTCGCACAGGTGCGTTCGATAGCGCGCGATATCGCAGTGCTGGCGTTGAATGCAACAACACACACCGAAGCCACTGCGTTGACGCCGTGGCTCGAACGCGGACAGACCGTCGCGTTTGTTGGCTCGTCAGGCGTAGGCAAGTCGACGCTCGTGAATGCGCTGCTCGCCGGCGAGGTGCAGACGACCAGCGGCATTCGGGAGCAGGATGCGAAGGGTCGTCACACCACGACCTCGCGACAGATGTTCGCGCTCGCGTCCGGTGCGTGGGTGATCGATACGCCTGGCATGCGCGAGCTCAAGCTCGGCTCGATGGAAGCGGCGGTCAGCGCAGTCTTCGACGACATCGAAACGCTGGCTCGCGAATGTCGCTTTCGCGATTGTCGGCATCACGACGATGCGGGCTGCGGACTGCAAGCGGCCGTCGCGACGGGTCGTCTCGACGCACGTCGGCTCGACAGTTATCGCAAGCTCGTGCGCGAAGCCGAGCGAGCGTCGCAATCAGTCCGGGAGCGACGTGCGATCGAACGGCGCTGGGGCCGCATGCATCGCATCACTTCGCGACGCGGTCCGGGAACTTCTCGAGAATAGCGCGGACCGCTTCGTCCGCCTCTTCGTCGCTGATCTGCTGCGCCTGGATGTCGACATCCATGGTGCCGCTCCAGACCTGCGCGTTCTTCGCGACGTCGACGACGTCGAGCGTGAACGTGCCGACTTGCTGCTTGTGACTGCCGATCGGCACGCTGACGCCAATACCGCCGCGAGCCCCGCCCGAGCCGCCTCCCACGCCGACGCCGACCCGCGGCTTCGGCTTCGCGAGATCCTGCGTCGACAGCCCGTAGGCGATCTGACAATCGGGCTTTTCGGTGGACAGCGTGTAGCCCTTCTCTTCCAGCCGTTTGAGCGCTGCGGCCCGAACGCGCTGATCCGTGAGCGATGCGGCATCCGCGGAAGCAGGACGCCAATCGAACGTGCGGCACGCAAGTTCCGTATCAGCTTTGTCGACGCGCACTGCCGAGCTCTGCGTGGCGCAGCCGCTGAGCACCAGTATCGCGGTCCCGGCACACGGCAGCAGGATACGTTTCAACATGGCAGCTACTCCTTTGCGTTCGCTGCGCGCAGGCGTGGCGCGTACTCATAATGCCATGGCTCGTTCGGCGACTGCAGGGGACCGATGAAACGCGTGTCGCGCATGACCGCCGCGAGGCGGTTTGCCCAGCCCTGGGCTCGCCATACCGTCGACACCTTCGCAATCTCGGTTGGCGCGACGATCCGCGTGCCTTGCGTGATCTGAAAGTCAATGGCGCGCGAGCGCCCGTGTAGCGACAAGCCCGGAACCGCGAGCGGCGCAGCTGCAGGAGCTGGCCGCCAGGCACGCAGGAAGTCGGCAAAACGTAGCGTCGCCTTCGCGTCCGGATGGGCGGGGTACGCAATCAGCTCACGCTTCACAGCCTGCACCAGCCGGTCGGCTATGACGCCGATCGACCTGTTGGAGTTCCAGCGTTGTACCTGCAAGTCGAGGCTGCGCGTTGTCGTGTTTGCGTACAACGAGTACCCGGGATTGGCCGCTTCGAACCGCGCCCGCACGGTCGCGATCTCATCGAGCAGATCGCGATGTTCCGGGCTGTTCTCGTAGGTACGGATTTCCTCCGCGGACCAGCCCCAGCGCGACTGCAACTGTTGTCCGGCCCGCAGATAGCCGCGAGCGGCCAACAGCTGTCGCGGACTGCCGTCGATCTGCTGCAAAGCGGCCTTGGCATCGGCAGGCAGATCGTGCGTGACGGCAAGCAGGTACTCGTTCGCCGAAGCGAACGACAGCGTGGGGGTCAGGCACGCGATTAACAGGAATGCGAGCGGGAGGCGCATCAGACCGTCAGGCTAATGCCCAATCAGGGCGTTGTCACTGAGGCCGGACCGGTATTGCGACCCGGCTCACGGCCCGCCTACAAAGCCTGGCCCGCCGTTGGCGTCTCTTTTTCAATGACGATCGAGCCCTTCAGCACCAGCGCAGCGATTGCGCCGATAGCGGCGAGCTGCGGTGCAAGCAGCGTCCCGACTACGCCGATCGTCAGCGGAATGTCGATGAGCACGCGGCCGTCGTCGTTCTTGATGACGACGCGGCGGATGTTGCCCTCGCGAATGATCTCCTTGATCTTCGCGAGCAGCGTGTCGCCGCTGAACTGGAATTCTTCCGAACGTGAAGTGGACTCGCTCATGACTACTCCTAACCGCTTGCGAAAGGCGTGGCTTTCGCGGCGCTCTTCGCTAACCGATCAACTCTTTCAATTTGGCGTGCCCGGTGCGCGACATCGGCAATTTGCTGCCGTCGCTGAGGATTGCAAGCCAGCTGTCCTTGCCATACAGATCGATGCGCGCCAGCCGCTCGACATTGAGGATGAACGAGCGGTGGATGCGCACGAAGCGCGTAGCGTCCAGCTGGCTTTCCAGATCGGTCATCGTCTGCTGCTTGCGCAGGCGCTTGCCGCCGCACGAGAACTCCAGATAGTCGTCCTGCGCCTCGATGAAATCGATGCGCTCCAGCGGCAGCACGTGCACGCGGCCTTCGTGGCGAATCAGAATGCGTTCGAGCGTGCGACCGGGCGGTCGCGCCGAGACAGCAAGATCGTGAGCTGACGGCGCCGGAGTCTTGCTGCGCAGACGTTCCGCGGCACGCTCGACAGCGCCTGCCAATCGTGCCGGCTCGACCGGCTTCAACAAATAATCGACGGCGTGTACTTCGAATGCGCGCAACGCGAATTCGTCGTAGGCCGTCGTGAAGATGACGGTCGGCGCGCGCTCGCCAAGCAGCTCCAGCACCTCGAAGCCCGACAGCTTCGGCATCTGAATATCGAGGAACACCAGCTCGGGGTTCAGTTCTTCGGCAAGCTTCACGGCCTCGAAGCCGTTCGCGGCCTCGCCGACGATCTCCACGCTCGGGATCCTCGCCAGATGCTCGCGCAGGATCGAGCGGGCCAGTGTTTCGTCATCGACTATCAGCACACGCACGTTGACTTCCCCTCACGCAGTAGCGCGCAACTCAGCGGCATTGGCGCCCGAGTACGGCAGCAGAATCGATACCCGGAACTTCTCGTCTGTGGCACTCACGTCGACGCTCGCACGGTGGCCGCACAGAGTTTCTACCCGCGAGCGCACGTTCGCCAGCCCGACGCCGGTGCCACGCGAAGGCGGCCGGTCCGGATCGCACGGATTCTCCACGACCAGCTCGACGAAGCCTTCGCGCCGTCGCGCCGTAACGCAAACTTCGCCGCCCTCGAGCAAGTGCGCGACGCCGTGGTGAACTGCATTCTCGACTAGCGGCTGCAGGAACAGCGGCGGCACGACGACATCGCGCACATCCGCTGCGATATCGAACTTGGAGCGCAGCCGCTCGCCGAAGCGCACGCGCTCGATCGCAAGGAAGGTCTGCGCCAACCCCACCTCCTCGGAGAGCGGAATCGCTTGCTCGCGCCCGAGCGTCAGGCTCTTGCGAAAGAACTGCGCCATCAGGAAGCACATCTGGCGCGCGGCCGCCGTGTCGTTGCCGATCAGCGCTGCGACTGAGTTCAGACTGTTGAACAGGAAGTGCGGATCGAGTTGCGCGCGCAACGATTTCAGCTCTGCCTCACGCGCCAACACCTGCAATTCCAGCGCGCGACGCTCGGCGTTGCGCGAGCGCTCGAACGCACCCGCCAGGTAGTGCCCCAGCACGGCAAGCGAGATGCCGATCGCGCCGGCGAAGATCATGAGACCGAGGATGCCGGCCGCCTCGTCGGTGATGTCGACGTCATCAGGCAACAGGTATTGCGCCCACATGTAACCGATCACCAGCCAGACGATCAGCGAGGCGAGGCCGGCGCCGACCCAGCTGACGACCATGCGCACGATCGGCGTCTCGCCCGGCGGCATCGATTGCACCAGGTACCAGAATGACAACGACTGCATACCGAGCAGCATCGCCATCGGCACGGCGAAGTAGACCGACCAGAGCGGCGGCGCGCGCCCGCCGAAGATGAACACGACCGTGAGCAGCAGGCCGAAGACGATCCAGACCGCGAGGTACAGGAACAGTCGGCTGCGGCGTTTGAGGATCGGGTGCATGGGGCGAGGAGTTAGTTCTTCACCTCGATGCCGCCCATCACGACCATGCCCTGCACGATCAGGGTCTTGGTCGGCACGACGCTGGTCGGGCGCCGCTTGTCGACGAAACCGCCGAGTAGCGTCGTGACCTTGCTCGTGACGGTCCAGTCGGGCGGCACATAGATTTCGATGCCACCCCAGAACGCGAAGACTTCTACCGTTGCGCTCTCGGCCTCCATGCGCGTGTCGGCGAGGTCGAGCTTGATGCCGCCCATCACAGCGGTGAGATCGGCGCCGCGGAACGGCCGCGACACCGGCCGCAGCTCGCAGCCCGACATGAGCGCGAACGAGCGCACGAACTCAACGTGATCGTCGGCGCTCGAGATCGGCTTCGACTTCGGCGGACCTTTGATGGCGCGCCACACGAGCGTGCCGCCGACGAACAACAGCAGGCCGGGTAGCAGAAGATGCCAAAGGCTGACGTGAACCCAGCCGATGCGGTCGAGGAAGATCCACGTGCCGACAGTGATCAGTACCCAGCCCCACGAGCGGCTGCGCCGGTGATCCGGGCTGCGCACCATCGTGACACCGACTGCAACCAGGGCCAGCGGCCAGAGGCTGCGTAATACGTAGCGGGCGTCGAACCAGCCGAGATTGTCGGCGAGCAGGATCAAGCCGATACCAACGATGACCAGGCCGACCACCAGCCGTGCTGAGATCAGCGCGTGATGATCGTGACCGGGTCGCGATTCGACGGGGCGGTCGCGCCCGTCGTTACGAGGGGGCTCGTGATCGAAATCCATGCTGCTCACCCGCCGGGGGCACCCGGCGTGTGGCCCCGATGCTCACGACCGATGTCGCGGACCAGGAAGCTCAATCCCGAGGCGATGACGAAGATCGGCCAGGCAGTGCCCCAGCCGAGACTGAAAAGGTTGAAGACGCCGATCAGGCAATACAGGCCGGTCGCCAGCAGCCAGATGGCGCCGGAGCGATCGAGGTGACGACCCGGGAGCACCAGCCCCCACAGACCGAGGGCGATCAGAGGGACCGGAAAGTAGCGCCACCAGCCAGTCGGGATCTCGTAGCCGAGATTGACCGCCAGCATGGCTCCACCGAGCGCGAGCAGGAACAGCCCAAGCACCAGGCGCGAGCGGCCCGCGTGTCGGTGTGGCTTCGGATCTTCCATCAAAACACTCCCGCCAGACGGGCGGTATTCAAGAGCATGCGCCGACCTTACGAAGGCTGCTACAGCTGTGCCAGCGCCCACCGGTGAACGGCGGATCCGTGCCGGTGAACCCCTGGGAGCGCTACACCGTTAGACTTATCTCCATGATCCAAGCACCGCACACTCGTTCCATCGGCTCCGTACTCCTCGCGACCTTGCTGCTGGTGACTGCGTGTGCCAGTCAGCAGCCGCAGCGCGGGACAGCAGCTTCCGATACGCGGACTCAGGTCGCATCGGGCAATCCCGACGAGATGGCGGGCGATGCCCTGCAGGCGTTGTCGGAAGGCAGTGGCCAGCAGGCTCTGGCAGCGATCGCACGCGCCAACGTACTCGCGCCGAAACGTGCGGATCTTGCGTGGCTGCACGCTCGCATCTGCATGCTGGTCCCGGGCTGCGAGCCCGAGCCGGTCGAAACGCGCTTTCGCAAGTTGGCTCCGGATAATGGAGTGGTGTGGCTCGGCCCGCTCGCGCGTGCGCAGAGCCGCGGCGACAAGCGGGTCGAAGATCAGATTCTCGAAGCGATGAGCCAGGCGCGGCGCTTCGATCTCTACTGGACCGATCTCGTGTCGCGCATCGCCGTCGCGCAAAGCGCGCGTGCACCCGCACCAGGAACTCCAGGCGCTCAGCCGCATCCGCTGACGACTGCGCTGGATCAAACGACCGAGGCAATGTCGGACGCTGTCGTGCCGGCGTTCAAGCCGCTCAACACGTCATGCGACCTCGATCGCACGCAGGATCCAGCGACGCGCACGCGCTGCCTGCGTATTGCGCAGGCTATGCAGCAGAGCGACACCACGCTGGTCGAAGGTCTCGGGATCGGCATCGCGCAGCGGCTCGCAACGCCCGCCACGCCGGATGCGTTGGTGCTGGAAGAACGTGGCGCAACGCTGAGCTATCGCAGTCAGGCCGCCGGCGCCGTCGTGCGCTCGCAGGTCGAACGCGACAAATTTTCGGCGCAGATGATCGAGCTCATGAAGAAGCTGCCGCGCGAGCAGGACGTGTCGTTGGCGATCCTGCGCTGGGCTGGCGAGCCGCTCTTACCTCAGAAGTGACTCACGCTGCCTGGCGCTCCGGCTGCCCGCCCAGTGCCTGGCCGAGATCCGCTAGCAGCTGGTTGAGCTCGCCGGCCATCAGCATGAAGTCGATCTCGAACTGCTCCTGCGCCGCGAGCTCCTGGTCTGGCTGTGACTGATCCGGCGGCGACTCTTTGTCGATCGCGAGGAACTCGACACGCTTGATCTGCAGCTTTTCCGTGAGGACGAACGAGATCCGATCGTTCCAGGTGAGACCGAGGCGCGTCGCGTACATGCCTGCGGTGAGATGCTGGCGAATCTCGCGCGCTTCCAGCGGGCAACGCGTGTAGCGAATCGTCGCCTTGGTCTTGTCCGCCGCCTGCAGCTCCAGGTCCTGATCGATGGTGAAGCGCAACGGCGCATCGCCGAGTGCCAGCCACGCGCCCATCGATGCAGATGGCGAGCGTTCCGTTTCGACCAACTGCACGGCGAGGCTCCCGAGCGTATCGCGCAATGTCTCGATCAGCTCGTCGGCGCGCGGCGCCCCGGCGGCATCCACGACCAGCCAGCCGTGCGCAGGGTCGATCCATGCTCGCGTCGTGCGGCGGCGAGTCAGCGCACGCGCCCGCAGTTCCTCCAGCACGCGCTCCTTCAGCTCGCGCATCTGGCGCCGCCCTACAGGGAAACCCTGCTGTTGCTCAATCACTTTCGCGCGATCAGCCGCAACCTGCCGCACGATGGATGACGGCAACAGCTTCTGCTCTACGCCGAGCGCTATCAGATGCTGGCCGTGCGTCGTGTGCACGAAACGCTCCACCGCGCTCGCGAACACCCAGCCGCGACTCTGCATGTCGAAGCTGCCGCACGGCTGCAGCGCGCGCTGCGCGAGTTTCACTTCCAGCTCAGCAGGTACAACCGACCAATCGGCCGGCAGGCGATAGACGACCAGGTTCTTGAACCACATCGGGGGCGCGCAAAAAGCGCGAAGTATACGGACTGCGAGCGCCCCGACCAGTCCTTGCATTCGCTGCGAAAATCAGAACGGAATCGCCGAACTCGTGCGTGCGGAAACCGCCCTCGTCGAGCGCCTGATCCGCGCGTCGCAGAGTCGAGTCATCGGCGAAAGCGCGCAGCAGATCGTAGTGGCTCGTGCCAGGCTCGTGAGTGCCGGACAAGATTGCATCGACGACGCGCAGCCGCGTCTGCGCGCCGATGCGCTGGTCCGCTATGCCGTCGCCGGCAACGACGGCGCCGAATCGCGCCGCCGAATGTTCGAGTGCGCGCACGACGGTGGTTCCGATGGCCACGACGCGCCGGCCTTCGCGACTTGCGCCCTGTATCGCCTGCTGCGTTACTGGCGGTACGCGATACGGCTCGTCGAACGGCAGCAGCCGATCGAGATCTGGATCGCCGGTCGACGAAATTCCCGCCGCGTGCGTGAGCGTCGCGAACACGACGCCCTTCGACGCAAATGCTGCGAGCAGCTGCCAGTCGAGCGCGAAGCCTGCCGACGGCGATTCGTAGGCAACCGGCTGCGCGGCGATTGGCGTCCATACGTCCCAGAGCTGCAGAGCCTGCTGCATGTGTGCGTACTGAATCGGTCGCCCGTGACGCGCCAGACCGGCCCAGATTTCCGCTGCAGAATTTTCGAAGCGCAGCGCGATCAGCCGTGGATGTGCCAGCAGCCGTTCGATGACAGCGGTCAAACCACCAAGCTGGAGTCTCTGACCCGGCTCTAGCGGCGGCGGCAACGCACGATCCTCCGTCCGCGTGCGGTGATCGCCCGCTCCGAACACGACCGCATGGAAGCTCAGCACGTCCGCGGCCGCGAGCGAAGCACGCGCCGCAAGTCGCACCTCGATTTCCGCGCCGGTCTCGACGTGTACGCCGCGAAGGCTTGCCGGCAACGTCGCAGCGTCGTTCGCAATCACTACGTCGCCGGGGCTGAGCAAAGAGATCAAACAACTGCGCGGCAAGGTGCGGACGCGACCTGTCGCATCCACGTGCAGGAGCTTCGAGTACGCGGAGCGTTGAACGGGCCTGTCGGCAGCGATCACGAAGCCCGCCTCAATGTCATCGACCGAGCCGGCAGCAGATCCGCAATCGCATCTGCGATTTCGACTGCCGCTGCGCTTGGCTGCTTTAGTGTCGTGCGATCAGCATCAGGAATCGCCAGTGCGTGCATCGGCGTGTCCATGTCGCCAGGATCGAGCGCGAGCAGCTTCACGCCTTGCGATGCCATCTCCTCGTTCCAGATGCGAGTCATGTGCGCGACCGCGGCCTTGCTGGAACCGTACGCTCCCCAGCGACCGTAGGCATTGACGGCCGCGTCGCTGGAAATGTTCAGCACGACGCTGCCGCGTCCTTCGCGAGCGGATGCTGCGAGCGAACCGAGCAGCGCCTTCGTCAAGCGAAACGGCCCGAGCACGTTCGTGACGAGCGCACGCTCGAAGTCTTCGCACTCCGTGTCGCCGAGCAGCGCGAGCGGCGTCGGCCCGAGATCGGAAGCATTGTTCACGAGCACGTCCAGGCCACCGAGCGCGCCGCTCGCCTGCAGCGCGATTCGATGAATGTCGTACTTCTGCGCGACATCGCCGACGATGCCATGAGCGCCATGCTCACGCGCAACGGCCGCGACGCGCTCCGCGGTTCGTGCGACGAATGCGACGCTCGCGCCGCGTGCGCGCAGCTCGCGAACGAGCGCAAGGCCAAGTCCGGATGTACCGCCCGTGATCAACACGCGCGGTGTTTGCATGTCGGTTTGCATCTGTGGTCTCCTGTGTGCAAACGATCTTAGAGACGCCCGCCGGCAATCCAACCGCCCTGTCCACTGCAATGGCGGAATGTCGCTACCCCGGACACTCGCACCCGTATGGATCGACCCCAGCTCGTCGCCGCCAATCTCGCGCGCAATCTGGTTGCGCTTCGACACGTGCGCAACCTCACGCAGGTCGCATTGGCGAAAGCTGCTGGCGTGCCGCGCTCGACGATTTCCAATCTCGAATCGAGCAGCGGCAATCCGTCGCTGACGGTGCTCGTGAAAGTCGCAAGTGCGCTCGGCGTACCGCTCGATGAGCTGTTGGCTTCACCGCGTGCCAAGGTGCGCAAGTGGACGCGCGACGAGCTCGGCAGTCAGAGCGGCGGCCGCGGCATCACATTGCGCACACTGATCCCGGAGCGCGTACCCGACGAATTGCTCAACGTGATGGAGTTCGCGCCGGGCGCATCGATGCGTGGCTCACCGCATCTGCCCGGCACGCGCGAGTTCTTCACCTGTCTCGCCGGCGCAGTCACGATCTTCGTTGCGGGCGAACGCTTCGATCTCGCCGCCGGCGAGGTGCTGGCCTTTCCCGGCAACGTGCCGCACTCCTACAAGAATCCCGACAGCAGCCGCGCCGCACACGGCGTGTCCGCAGTCATCCTCGCGAAGACTGGAATCTGATCCCCCATTTGCTACCCAGAGGAGCATCGTCATGATCGGCTACGTCACGCTCGGCACCAACGACATCAAGCGGTCCGCCGCGTTCTACGACAAGCTGCTCGCCGAGATCGGCGCCAAGCGCCTCATGGAATTCGAGAACTTCATCGTCTGGGGCAATAGCCCGACGCAGGCGGGCCTGTCGGTGACCAAACCGTTCGACGGCAACCCCGCAACGGTTGGCAACGGCGTGATGGTCGCGCTGGTCGTGAAAGAGCCGGCGCAGGTCGACAGGGTTTACAAGAAAGCGCTCGAGCTCGGCGCGAAGGACGAGGGCGCAGCCGGACCGCGCGGCCCTGGCTTCTACGCCGGCTACTTCCGCGACCCCGACGGCAACAAGCTCAACTGTTTCTGCGCGACTTAGTGTTTGCGGGTCGGGCTCAGCCCGACACCTTCAGCACCAGCTTGCCGAAGTTCTCGCCCTTGAACAGCTTCAGCAGCGTCTCCGGAAAAGTCTCGAGACCCGCGACGATATCTTCGCGGGTCTTGAGTTTGCCCGCCGCCAGCCAGCCCGCCATTTCGCGCATCGCTTCCGGATAGCGACTCGCGTAGTCGAACACGAGCATGCCGGTCATGCTTGCGCGATTCACCAGCAGCGACATGTAGTTCGCGGGTCCGCGCACACCTGTTGTGCTGTTGTACTGAGAGATCGCGCCGCAAATCACGATCCGCGCATTGCGCGCGAGCTGCGTGAGCACGGTGTCGAGAATCTCGCCGCCGACGTTGTCGAAGTAAACGTCAACGCCCTGCGGGCAATGCTGGCGCAGCGTGCGCTTCACATCGTCCGACTTGTAGTCGATCGCAGCGTCGAAGCCGAGCTCGCGCACCAGGTACTCGCACTTTTCGCGTCCGCCGGCGATGCCGACCGCGCGACAACCTTTGATCTTCGCGATCTGGCCGACCACCATGCCGACCGCACCCGCGGCGCCGGACACGACGACAGTCTGACCCGGCTGCGGCTTGCCGACATCGAGCAAACCGAAGTACGCGGTCATGCCCGGCATGCCGAGCGTGCCGAGATACACCGGCAGCGGCGCGATACGCGCGTCGACCTTGGTCAGACCCTTGCCGTCGACGGTCGCATATTCCTGGATGCCGATCGTGCCGTAGACGTGGTCGCCCTTCTGAAAACCCGGATGCCGGGATTCGAGCACTTCGCCGACGCCGCCAGCGCGCATCACTTCGCCGAGCTGCACCGGCGGGATGTAGGACTTCACGTCATTCATCCAACCGCGCATCGCCGGGTCGAGCGAGAGGTAGGCGATCTTGACCAGCACTTCGCCGTCATTCGGCGCGCGCACTGGCTCTTCGGTGTAGCTCCAATCGGTGCGCTTCGGCAAGCCGACCGGACGGGCTGCAAGGCGGAACTGATGATTCGAGGTCGTCACGGCTGCGCTCCCCACATTTTTCTGCTCGCGGCCGTAGAGCATACGGCGTTTTGTCGGACTAGAGATACGACAGCCACCAATCGTCGCGACGCCGCTTCACTGCAGCGAACCAACGACACGCCGGATAAAGCGTCGCGACAACGAGCAGCCACGCGAGATAGACCGCTGGCAGCCCGAAGCCCCACGCTTGCGGCACCTGCATGAAGTCGTCGCTGAGCAGCGCCGTGCCGTGGCCCATCGCGAGAGCGATGATGCCGGCCGCGAGATGGGCGAGCACGACGTGCAGCACATAGAAGAACAGCGGCACGCGTCCAAACGTCCGCAACACTTCACTGACTTTGCCGCGCGTCGATTCCAACGCTGCCAACAACAGAAACGCTGCGCCCAGCGTCAGCAGCAAATATTGCAGCGACGGCGGATATTTCTGCACATCGACAAACGACAGCAGCGTGCGAACCGTCGTGCTCTGCAACGACCAATCAGCCGGATCGCCATAGACGTTCGTCGTTCTCAGCAGCACGAACAGAGTGAGCGAAGCAGTACCGAGACTCACGAACCATTGCTTGCGTCGTTCGCGATCCAGCTCGAACAGCGAGCCGATGCAGTAACCGAGACTCATGACTGCGATCCAGGGAATCAGAGGATACGCGACGAACGCGTGCGGGATCGGTGCCGAGACATGCAGGAGCGACCACAGCGGTGCCCACGAGCCGAACGTGTGCGGGTCGATGTCATCGAGCAGGTTGTGCCCGAAGATGATCAACAGGCTGTACGCCGCGATTTCTCCCACGGGCAAATGAACCAGCGCTGCGAGCACGATCATGGAAACGCCGAGCGCCCAGATCACTTGCAGGAACAGGCCGTGGTCGTAGCGCACGTTGAAAGTCCACACCAGGCTCATCAGCGTAACTTCCAGCACCACGAGCCACAGTCCGCGAGTCAGGAGAAATCGGCTCAACTCAGCGCGTGTACAACGTCGGCCAGCGAGATACGCGCTGACACCCGCGAGCAGCACGAACGTCGGCGCGCAAAAGTGCGTGATCCATCGCGTCAAGAACAGCGGCGCCGTGGTCTGTGCGAGATCGAGCGGATCGAAGTGCGCGTCACTGAAGAAATCGCGGACGTGGTCCAGCGCCATCAGCACCATCGCCAGTCCGCGCAGAATGTCGATGGAAGCCACGCGGCTAATTGCGTGCGCGGCGATGGATGCGTGCGTAACCGGAGCGCAGACGGCGCTGTCGAGCCTGGCGGACATGCAGGGCTTTCCTTGCTGGAAAGCCCTGACAGTATGCGAACGCTGCCAGCGCCCTAACTAACCGAGGTCAGAAAGCAGGTCGGGCTTTAGCGCGACTCGGTCTCGTCCTCATCGTCCGTGCGGCTGTCGTTGTCCTCGTCGTCTTCGTCGCCGCAATCCGGACCGAGCCAGCGACCCTTCAGCGTCGAGTTGACCTTCATCGCATCCTTGCCTTCGCCGAGCTGCAGATCGAGCGTTCCGGTCATCGTCTCCGGTGTCGGGGTCGTGACGCGCAGTACGCCGGTGCCTTTATATTCGCCGTTGCACGACAGGTGAACTTCCTGCGTCGTACGCGTGGTGCGAACCACTTTCTGCGTACAGTCCTTGGTATCGCCGACATCGAAGGGCTGCTCGGCCTTCTGCTTGGTAATGCATTCGCGATCGGTGTCGGTCTGCGGGCCCTTCTCCGCCTCCTTCTTGAACGCCGTCTCCATCGCGGCGCGCTGCTCGGGCGTCACCTTTTCCTGCCATTCCTTCGGCATCGGCGGGATGCCGGTGATCTGGTGCGTGGACGTGATCTCCCAGAGCCCCGGCTTGACGTCGAGCTTGTCGGCGGCGACCGCAAGCGGTGGCACGCAACAGCAGCTCAGCAGGACGATCGACGTGCGCAGGCGAGTGTTCATTGAGCGGCCTCCCGACTGTTTCTTTGTGGCGACGGCGCTGGACCAATTGTGGCGGAAAACCTGACGGAACGCTGCCGGGCCGCTCGGCGTTCCCTATTCGTGGCCACCCGCAAACTTTCCACGTACCGGCAGAAGCGCGATTTCACCAAGACCGCGGAGCCCAGCGGCAAACTCCCGGTGAAAGCGTCGAAGCAGCTGCGCTTCGTGATTCAGAAGCATGCTGCGCGACGGCTGCACTATGACCTGCGCCTCGAGCTCGACGGCGTGTTCAAGTCCTGGGCCGTCACCCGCGGCCCTTCGCTGACGCCGCAGGACAAGCGGCTCGCGGTGGAAGTCGAAGATCACCCGCTCGACTACGGCGACTTCGAAGGCACGATTCCGCAGGGTCAATACGGCGGCGGCACGGTGCAGCTGTGGGACCGCGGCTATTGGCAGCCTGTTGGCGATCTGTCTGCAGAAGAGCAGCTGCGCAAGGGCGAGCTCAAATTCCTGCTCGCCGGCGAGCGCCTGCAAGGCAGCTGGGTGATCGTGCGCATGAAGCACGATCGCAATGGCGGTAAGCGCACGAACTGGTTGCTCATCAAGCATCGCGACGAATTCGCGCGCGATGCAACAGCGACGCAGAAATTGATCGATGAAGATGCATCGGTTGCCTCGCGTCGCAAGATGAGCGACATCGCTGCCGGCAAAGGCCGCGCGCCGCAACCTTTCATGCTCGATTCGCGCAAGCTCGCGCGCGCCGATGCGATCTGGCAGTCGAAGGAATCTGCACCGATTGCGGAAGTCGCGAAGCCCGCGCCGAAGTCGAAGAAGTCCTCGGCGAAAGTACCGGCATTCATCGAGCCCGAGTTGTGCAAGCTGGTCGAGCGACCGCCGAGCGGCGACGACTGGGCGCATGAGGCGAAGCTCGACGGCTATCGCATGCAGCTCCGCGTCGCGGACCGCGCAGCGACCCTGAAGACCCGCAAGGGTCTCGACTGGACCGACAAGTTCCAGCCGATCGCGGCCCTCGCGGCAAAATTCCCGAACTGCATCATCGACGGCGAGGTTGCGGCGCTCGACACGAACGGCGCGCCGGACTTCGCGGCACTGCAAGCCGCGTTGTCGGACGGCAACGTGGACGATCTCGTGCTGTTTGCGTTCGACCTGATGTATCTCGTCGACACGGACGTGCGCAAGCTGCCACTGCGCGAGCGCAAAGAGCTGCTCAAGAAGCTGCTCGATTCCCAACGGCTGGGCACGAACAGCCTGATTCGCTTCGTCGATCACTTCGAAGCACCCGCGAACGCAGTGCTGGAATCGGCGTGTCGCATGAACCTGGAAGGAATCATCTCCAAGCGTATCGATTCCGCGTACGTTCCTGGACGCAGCGGCGACTGGACGAAAGCAAAATGCCGCGCGGGTCACGAAGTGGTGATCGGCGGCTGGACGCACGAGGCCGGACAACTGCGCTCGCTGCTCGTCGGCGTGAATCGCGACTCGCACCTCGTGCCGGTCGGGCGCGTCGGCACGGGCTTCAGCCGCGACAAGGCGCAGATGCTGCTGAAACGGCTCAAGCCGCTGGCGAGTGACAAGAGCCCGTTCACCGGCCCGAGCGCACCGCGCGGCGGGCGTGACGTGCAGTGGGTCAAACCGCAGCTCGTTGCAGAGATCGAGTTTGCCGGCTGGACAGGCTCCGGCAACGTGCGCCAGGCTGCGTTCAAGGGCGTGCGCGCAGACAAGCCGGCGCGCGAAGTCGTTGCGGAGCATCCCGCGGCTGCGGAGGAAACGGCAATGAAAAAACCTGCACCGAAGCGCGCACGCAAGACGAGCGGCACCGCGCCGAGCACTGAGCCGAACGTCGTGATGGGCGTGCCGATTTCCAAACCGGACAAGCCGCTGTGGCCCGATGGCGCTGACGGCAAGCCCGTCACCAAGCTCGATCTCGCGCGCTACTACGAAAGCGTCGGCGAGTGGATGATGCGACACCTCGAAGGACGGCCGTGCTCGATCATTCGCGCGCCTGACGGCATCGGCGGGCAGCGCTTCTTCCAGCGTCACGCGATGAAGGGGACTTCGAATCTGCTGACGCTGACGCGCGTAGCCGGCGACCACGAACCCTATCTGCAGATCGATCGCGTCGAAGGTCTGGCGGCTGTGGCGCAGAGCGCCGCCGCAGAGTTGCATCCCTGGAACTGCGAGCCATACGAGCCTGAAGTGCCGGGGCGGCTGGTGTTCGATCTCGATCCCAGCCCGGAGGTCTCGTTCGACGCCGTGATCGCCACCGCGCGCGAGCTCAAAGACCGGCTCGAAGCACTCGGCCTCATCACGTTCTGCAAGACGACCGGCGGCAAGGGCCTGCACGTCGTCACACCGCTGGCGCCGGAGAAACGCAGCAAGCTGCACTGGCCCGAGGCCAAGGCGTTCGCGCAGGCAGTTTGTGCGCAAATGGTCGAAGACAGCCCCGATCGCTACTTGCTCAACATGGCCAAGAAGCAGCGCACCGGCAAAATCTTCCTCGACTATCTGCGCAACGACCGGATGTCGACCGCGGTCGCGCCGCTGTCGCCGCGGCTTCGCGAAGGTGCTCCGGTCTCCATGCCGCTGCGCTGGCCCCAGGTGAAGGCCGGACTCGATCCGACTCGCTACACGATTCGCACGGCGCCGGCGCTGATCGCAAAGAGCAAAGCGTGGGAGGACTACTGCGAAGCAGTCCGGCCGCTGGAACCCGCCATCCGCAAGCTCGTCGGTCCGCAGCCGAAGCGGTCGCGGCGTGCAGCGGAAAGCCACGCCCGCCCGTAGGACTCACTGAAACCAAACGCGACGTTCGAAGTCCGCTACGATCACGGCTCAGCGGATCGTTTCGAGAACCATGCGCCTTCGAACAACAGCAATAGCGCTCGTGTGTTGTGCCCTGTCGTCCGTCGCAGTCGCCGACGTCGACAAGGGAGTGAACGCGATCCGCCAGCGCGGCTGCGAAAACCAGGCGGGCGTGCGCGAGGCGTTGCGTCGGTCGCGCGGCCTCGACGAGGTCGCCCGCCAATGGTCGAAAGGCGGCCGTCTGCACGACGCGATCGCGAAGACCGACTATCGCGTCGCCAGTTCGTCCTCGATGCGGATCGAGGGAGCGAAGAATGAACGCGCCCTCCTGCAGATCATCGAAAGCAACTACTGCGAGACGGTGCTGGATCCTGACTTCACGGAGATCGGCGTGTACGAGCACGGCAGCATCACCTGGATCGTGGTGGCGACACCGCAGACCTTGCCGAAGGCAGACGACATGTCGCAAGTCGCCGCGCGGGTGCTCGAACTCGTGAACGAGGCGCGTGCCAAGCCGCGCAAGTGCGGGTCGCGTGCGTTTCCACCAGTCCCGCCGCTCAAGCTATCTCCGCTTCTGTCGCGCGCCGCACTCGAGCATGCGAAAGACATGAGCGCCCACAAGCTGTTCGAGCATCGCGGCTCCGATGGCAGCATGCCCAAGGACCGTGTGGCTCGCGCTGGGTACAACTGGATGGCGGTGGGCGAGAACATCGCCGAGGGTGCCGCCAACGCGGAGGTCGTGATGCGCGGCTGGCTCGACAGTCCGGGTCATTGCACGAACATCATGGGTGCGCAGTTCCAGGAGATGGGCCTCGCCTACTTCACGGACTTCGCGCACAAGGGCGATATCTACTGGGCACAGACTTTCGGAACTCAGCAGAAGAAGTAGAGGGGGCAAACCTGCCCCCTCCACTTTCGCTCCATTACTACTGCTGCGTGTCGTCCTGCTTCGAATTGAAGCTCGCAGCCCCGTTGCCATCAGCGGCAACATCCGCGGCAACACTGCGGCGCGAGGCCGACGCGTTGCCCGACGCAGAGCCATTCGCTTCCGTCGAGACGCTGTCGAACTTCGGCACGTCCAGACCCTTTGGGGCCGGCTGCGGTTCGACCGGCGACTCGATCACAGAGCTGTGGCTCGATGCGCCTTCGGTCCCGGTCGAGAAGCTCGTCGCGTCGAGCTGCGAAGCAGTTGCGCCAGCGACGTTGGTCGTGTTGCGCATCTGCTGATCCTTGGCGGCCTGCGTGGCAGCGGCCGCTGAAGTCGCGACGCTGGCGCTCTTGTCGTGAGCAGTCGCGACCGTGGACTCAGTGCGATTGCGCACGTTCGTGCCGACATTGCGCGCACGCTGCGAGGTCTGATCGGCGACACCGCGCGTGCGGTGAATCATCGAGCCCGTGTCGAGCTCGCCGCCGAAAGAACCGGCCGCGTTGCCGCCGCCGAACACGCTCGAGTTGCCAATCCCGCCGCCGAGCGCGCCGTTGGCCGCGCCACCCACTGAACCACCAAGCACCTGAGCGTGCGCGGCCGAGCAAGACAGAACAGCAACGATCGCAGCTGCGATGAAAGTCTTACGCGTCTTCATGGTCATTCCTCCAGTCATGACCGCAGCCAATCTGCGGTCTTTGAGAGGAATACGAGCGGGGGTCGCGATTTCTTCCCGACGGAAGAATTTGTCGGATTTGACTTAAATCAGCGGGCGCTGATTTTCGCGAGATCCGGCGAAGGACGCAGCGAGTCGCCGATGAGTCCGTTGCCATAAACCTTGTCGGGTCCCTTCGGGCCGAGATCGATCGCTTGAGAGATCAACGCAGCCACGACAGCGTCGGCGCGTGCGTGATCGATCTCCGTCAATTGGCGTGCGAGCAAGCCCGCCGCGATCGGTGCAGCGAACGACGTTCCGCGCACCACTGCGAATTCGGCATCGAGACCCGCTGCAGCCATGTCGGCGCCGGGTGCGGCGAAGTCGACATGATTGCCGCGGCACGCCTCGATCAGCACGCGTCGATGCGAGTCGACCGCGGTGACGGCGATGACAGCAGGATACGCAGCCGGATACAGAGGCGGCGCACCCGGACCATCGTTGCCGACGGCCGCGACGACGATATGACCCCGCGTCGTCACCAGACGCACTAATTGTTCCAGCAAGCCATTCGCCGGACCGACGAGGCTGATGTTGATGACCGGCACACGCTCACGCGACATCCACGCGAAGGCGTCAGCGACTGCGTCGACGGCACCGCCTGTCCCCAATCCGCAGTACACATCCGCTGAGTAAAGCTCGGCGCCAGCCACTACGCCGCTGAAATGCTCAGCGTGTCCAACCAGAAGCGACGCGACTGCCGTGCCGTGTGCATTCGGCACGTTGGCGCCCGCACATCCATGCTCGTGAATCTTGACGTCGCGAAACACGGGATGGCTGCGCTGCACGCCGCCATCGATCAGCCCCACTCGCGCGCCTGGCACGGGCGCACTGGTCGCGACGTCGCTGGAAGCGGGAGCTTCCGCCGCACCGTCGGCAACCGTTCCGCTGTCCAGATAAACGTGATTGAAGTCGTAAACCCCGCCGGGATCGAGCTGACGCAGTCGCTGCAGCGCGCGGCGAGTCGAGATCCCTGTGGGCGCCTGCAAAACGACGATCGTAGCGTCGAGCCCGTCGAGCGTGCGAGTTCGCCCGACTGTGAATCCTTCAGCCCGTGCACTTTCGAGCGCCGCAGGCGACGGCGAAAGAGCGACGACTTCGCTGCGTACCATCGGCGCACCGCGCGGGTCCGCTTCGAGCCCGGCGCGATTGGTCCGCAACAGCTCGCGAATTCGCAGGCGCCGCACCTCGCGCAACTGCTGCGGGTCGGCCGTGCGCAGCGTGCCGTTTACGGTGTCGTTGACGGTGCGGTCGATCTGATCCGTGGGCAGCCCTGGCAAGGTCGGCACCTGCACCGGCGGCAGGATCTGGCCGAAGGCCGACGCGGCGACGCCGAGCAACAGGCAGATTGATATGAGTCGCGCACGCTGCATGGCCGGTCCACTCATCCTCCGTAGACTATACGATACGCGCCGGTGCAATCTTCCCCGCCAGCCGGAAGAAAAAGACGGGACCAACCGTATATATGAGTCAAGTGGAGCAGGTGCGCCGTCAGATCGTCGAGCTGCTGCCGCGACTGCGCCGCTTCGCGCGCACCGTCGCCCGCAACGTGCACGACGCCGACGACCTGGTGCAGCTCGCAATCGAGCGCGCTCTGCTGAAGTACGACCAGTGGCAACCGGACCTGAAATTCGAAGGCTGGATGTTCGGCATCATGCGTAACGCGTGGATAGACGAAGTTCGCTCGCGCTCGCGGCGCGAGCGCATTTTCGCGCCCGAGGAAGCCGGCGTGGCCGTCGGTCACGACAGCAGCGAGAGCCAGGTGCGCCTGCTCGCCGTGCAACGCGCCGTCGCCGAATTGCCCGAAGAACAGCGCCTCGCGGTCGCCCTCGTGCTCGTCGAAGGCCTTTCCTACAAGGAAGCCGCAGACGTGCTGGAAGTACCGATCGGCACGCTGACGAGCCGCCTGGCGCGCGGCCGTGAAGCGCTGCAAGCCACGCTGAGCGATCGTCCTGGAGAGCGATCATGAAGTTCTCGCCGGAAACCCTGATGGCCTACGCCGACGGCGAGCTGGATGCCGAAACGCGGCGAGCGATCGAAGCGGAAATGGCGGTCGATCCACAGGTCGCGAAGGAAGTAGAGCGACATCGCTCGATGCGCGTCGAAGTCGGCGGTGCATTCGCCGGCGTGCTCGATGAGCCGGTGCCGGACAGATTGCTGCGAGCGGCGAAGAAAACCGGAGCGAAAGCCGAGCAACCGCGACGCCAATGGTCTTGGCCCGAATGGACATCGATCGCGGCCAGTCTGCTGCTCGGTGTCCTCGGCGGTCGCGCGCTGTTGCATCAGCCGGATCGCGGCAGCGGCCTCATCGTGGCGGGCGTAGATGGTCGCGTCATCGCCGGCGGAGCACTGGCGCAGGCGCTTTCCGAGCAGCTGAGCTCGGAGGACGGCAGCGGCGTCGACATCGGTCTGAGCTTCCATGCGAAATCCGGCGAGTACTGCCGGACCTTCGGCGCGCGCGGCGCGAATCCTGTCGTCGGTTTTGCGTGCCGGGACGCCGAGGTGTGGCGCATCGACATGCTTGCAACTGCGCCCCGTGCGGAATCCGGCGGCGACTATAGAATGGCGAGCACACAGTTGCCGGCGCCCATCGTTCAGGCCATCGCGGAACGGATGCAGGGCGAGGCACTCGATGCCGACGAAGAAGCCGTTGCACGCCAGCGCCGCTGGCGGGACTGACCGGACTGGCGGGAGCGCATGGAAAACGAACTCAGCGAAACAAGCGAGCCAACCGAGCCGCGCCGCCGCTTCCGCAAGCGCTGGATCCTCTGGGCAGTGCTCGCGATGTGGACCGGTGTCGGCGTGTGGAATACCACGAAGCCCATGCCGGCCGGGACCAATGTCAGCACGGCGCCCACTGTGGTGCCCGCCGCCGACGTGCAGTTCCTTTACGACCTGACCCACGCGCCGCCGCAGGGCGAGCTGTTGTACGAGCAGCGGATCTTCGACGAAGTGTTCCGCATCATCGACGAGGCTCAGTCGTTCATCGTCGCTGACTTCTTTCTGCTCAACGAGCACATGGGTGCGGCCGGCGCTGCGCATCGACCGCTCAGCCGCGAGCTGCTGAACCATCTCATCGCGCGCAAGCAGGCGATGCCGAGCCTGTCGGTGCTGCTGCTGACCGATCCGATTAACGACGTATACGGCGGCGCGCCTTCGCCGGAATTGGCCGAGCTGCGCAAGGCGGGCATCGACGTCGTCGTGACCGATCTCGATTCATTGCGCGACTCGAATCCGCTCTACTCGTCGATCTGGCGCACGCTGCTGCAATGGTGGGGCAATGCGCCGTCCGGCGGCAGCATGAGCAATCCCTTCGCGAACGATGACTCCAAGATCACGCTGCGCAGCTGGCTGGCGTTGCTGAACTTCAAGGCGAACCATCGCAAGCTGATTGCCGCGGATCGCGAGGACGGAACGCTCGCCGCACTCGTGACGTCGGCGAATCCACACGACGCGAGCAGCGCGCATTCGAACGTCGCGTTGCGCTTCACCGGCGGCCTCGCCCGCGACATCGTTGGCAGCGAGATGGCAGTCGCGCGTTTCTCGGGGTGGCGAGGGCAAATCTATGTCGCCGGCGCTGAAGCGGAGCCGAGCACCGACCAGCAAGGCGTCGCGCTGTCGTTCATCACGGAAGAAGCGATCCGCCGCCACCTGCTGAATGCCGTGAACGCCACTCGGAACGGCGACAGCATCAGCATCGCTACCTTTTATCTGTCGGACCGCAAAGTGCTCGACGCACTGCTGGACGCGGCAGAACGCAACGTCAATGTGCGACTCATCCTCGATCCGAATCGCGACGCGTTCGGTCGGCAGAAGGACGGCGTGCCGAATCGACCGGTGGCGAACGAGCTGGTCACGCAGAGTGGCGAGAGAATCCAGGTGCGCTGGTATCGAACGCACGGCGAGCAGTTTCACACCAAGCTCGCGCTGATCCGGCATGACCACCGCTTCATCGCGTCACTCGGCTCGGCGAACCTCACGCGCCGGAACGTCGGCAACTACAACCTGGAAGCAAACGTCACGCTGGAGACAGCGGAGGATTCGGCGCTGGCGCTCGAGATGCAGGGCTATTTCGATCGGATGTGGAACAACGACGGTCCGCCCGGAACCGAATACACCGCGGTGTTCGGGGCGTATAGAGATGAGGACAACGGGAAGTACTGGCGCTATCGGCTGATGGAAGCGACGGGATTGAGCACCTGGTGAGTTGGTGCCCTGTAGGTCGGGCTTTAGCCCGACTCTGAACTCCGCACGGATTGTCGGGCTAAAGCCCGACCTACAGGTCTACAGCCAGCCCAGAGTTATAGATTCGTGCCTTCTTGTTTGGGCTTCGCGTCGCTGGCGATCGCCGAGGCAGTTTTCTGCGCTAGCTCGAGCACCACTTTCTGCGCGGAGGTTTCGAACGCCGCCGCGACTGCACTCATGCGGTTATCCGACGCCCTGCTCTGCGCCGTCGCTGCAAACGTCTGCACCAGCTGGCGATCGCTGACTCGGATCAATCGACCGACGATCGTCACGTGCGCTGTCGGGGCTTCGCTGTCGCTCGCGTGCTCCGCTTGGAAATCGCGCACACTGACGTCGAGCACATAGTCGCTGGACACGCGCGACTGCTCCGCAGTGACGCTGCGGAACAGCTGCTGGTCCTCGAACGATTCCACAATCAATGTCTGCACGACCTCGGTCGTGCGTCCGCCCCACTGGGCACCGCGGTAATAATCCAGCTCCCTACCCTTCAGCACCGCGATGCGCTCGGTATCCAGACCCGGAGCAAGGTCAGGGCGGC
>Ga0105248_10000485_pt1 | contig 45370 bp, 42 predicted proteins | sample KBSS34metaG_FD_81524 | JGI IMG/M metagenome (GOLD analysis project Ga0105248, IMG submission 81524) | Switchgrass rhizosphere microbial communities from Kellogg Biological Station, Michigan, USA - KBS S3-4 metaG | ecosystem: Host-associated > Plants > Roots > Rhizosphere > Soil | place...
CCGATTGCGGGCGTGCCGAAGGCGCAACTCGGAACGCACGGCGGATTGCTGCATGTGACGCTGCATCCAAACTTTGCGCAAAACAATTGGATCTATCTCAGCTACTCGAAGGCTGGTGAGCGCGGTGTCACGACAGCCGTCGCTCGAGCGCGATGGGATGGAAAACAACTGCTCGATGCCACCGATATCTTTGTGGCTGATGCATGGACGCAGGGTAGCCTCAACGTTGGCGGACGCGTGGTCTTTGATCGCGCAGGCATGATGTATGCGTCGATCGGTGACCGAGGCCCCAATACGGAACCACTTGCTCAGGATCTCAGCAACCACGTCGGAAAGATCGTTCGCCTCTACGACGACGGGCGTGTGCCTGCGGACAATCCCTTCGTCGGCCGGCAGGGCGCGAAACCAGAGATCTGGTCCTATGGTCACCGAAATCCGCAGGGCATGACCGTCAATCCCGATACCGGTGAAATCTGGGCAAGTGAGCACGGACCGATGGGAGGCGACGAGGTCAACATCATCAGGAAAGGCGCAAACTACGGATGGCCCGTTGTCAGCTACGGAAGAAAGTACAGCGGGGAGATCATCAGCGAGCAGCCCTATCGCGAAGGTATGGAGCAGCCGCGCTTCTTCTGGGTGCCTTCAATCGGAATCTCCGAAATTCTCTTCTACACTGGCGATCGCTTTCCAACATGGAAAGGAAGTCTCTTCGTAACGGGAATGAGCGGGAGAATGATCCAGCGTGTGCGCATCGGTGGCAGAGGTCAGAACGAACGCGAGCTGATGCTGAACGCCATGCGACAGGAATTCCGCGACATCCGGCAAGGGCCCGACGGTTTGATTTACCTCGTCACGCGTCAGGATGCAGACGATCGCACGTCGAAAACCGGCATGGTCTTGCGCATCGAGCCCGTCAACTAACGCTACTTGAGTGCCGATTCTTGCCAGCGCTTTAGCGCTGCAGGCATGAGTTCAGGAACATAGCGCACCGCAATGCCGGCCACGATACTGTCGAGAGCTGCGCCATCGAGGTTACTGAGAACAATTACCGACAAGCCGTGATTCGGAAACCGGGTGAACATCGCGCGAAATCCGGGAATCGACCCTCCATGCCAAATACTTGGAACACCGGTGGTAAATCCTCCAGGAGGAAAGTCCTCCAGATACCACCCAAATCCATATCCGGCCGTCTTCCCGTCGTTCAAGGCGACAGGCGTCCACATCTCCACCTTTGTTGACGCTTTCAGAATCCGATCCGTCTGCAGGGCGATTTCCCACTTTGCCATGTCCAGAGCAGTGGAAAGGAACGCACCGCTTGGACGTGAAGCAGTCCAGTTTTCCGCGTTTGTAAATGTGTCCATGCTCCACACATAGCCGGTGGCACGATTCGGGACGATAGCGGAGGCACTGGTCGATCGCGTTCCTGTCATTCCAAGCGGCGCAAATATACGTTCGTTGAGAAACTCATCCCAGGGCTGCCCACTGACTCTGTGAATAATCTCCGCAAGCGCAAAATAGCCGAGGTTGGAGTACTCGTGCCTTTCACCCGGCTTGAATAGAAGCGGAAGTGGATATGCAGATTTGATGACATCGATGTCGGGCTGAATTTTGTATGGATCGAAGCCGGGTCCCTCGCGAGCAAGACCTGAGGTGTGCGTCAGCAGATGACGAATTGTAATGCTCTGCCACGTTGCGGGTGTTCCCTCAAGGTACTTGCTTATCCTGTCGTCGACTGTAATCTTTCCATCCTGGAAGAGCAGCATGATCCCCGCGGCGATGAACTGCTTGCTGGCCGATCCGATTTTGTAGACAGTGTCGGTTCGAGCAGGACTGTTGAGTTCGATATTCGCGAGCCCATACGCTGCCGCCTTGATCAGAATTCCGTCTTTAACCACGACAATGGACGCGGCCGGGATGTGCCGCTGCTGCATGACGGACTTAACAAAATCGTCGACATCATCGGCGTGAGCGCTCGTTATGAAGAGGAGAGCCAGTACGAGAGAGCAGAGCAGGTGCGGCTTGCGCTTCATGATGTTTCTCCTGTGCGAGAGAATAGCCCAGGTCACCCGCGCGTGGAACCAGGGCGAAGGGTCCCGTTTTGAGTGAGTCCCTCTCCCCCCGGGAGGCAATAACATACTTGACGAACCGCGGTCTCTCTCCCCTCCTGGCCAGGAGGGGAGGACGCGACATCAAAAAACATCGCGAAGCTTCCTTTGATGGAGCGGACGGGGTGGTGGATCAGATTGATAGAGATTTTTGAAACTTGAACCACCACCCCGTCTGCTGCGCTAAGGACGCTATCGCGACTTTTCCTTAATGCCGCAGCCACCCCTCCTGGCCAGGAGGGGCCATAACGGCGAATCCTTATCCGGCCCTTTAGGCCACCTTCTCCCGAAGGGAGAACCACGCTCGATCGAACGCCGTGGTAGACTTCGCGCAAGAAATCACGCACGACTTATATGACGGCCGGACGTTTCAAATCACATCTGGTTTCGTTAGGCGCTGGCACCCTTTCCATGCTCCTCACGGTTTGGATCGGTTTCGCTCAACAAAATCGCCAACCCGACGCCAACGCTTTAAAGAATGCCGCACAGAGTAAAGAATGGCTAACCTACGGCGGTAACTATGCCGAAACGCGTTACAGTCCGCTCCGTCAGATCGACGCTTCCAACGTCGAGCGTCTTGGCCTTGCGTGGACGTATATCGTCGGTCGCGGAGGAGGCAATCAGGAAGCCACGCCACTCTTTCACAATGGTGTTTTGTACGGAATCACGAACTGGAGCATTGCCTTCGCGATCGATGCAAAGAGCGGACAGGAGCTTTGGCGGTTCGATCCGAATGTGGACCGTGCGTTTGCCGCGACAGCGACAAATGGTGGCGTTTGCTGCGGCATCCTGAATCGAGGACTTGCGCTCTACGAAGGCAAGGTCATCGTACCGGTGCTCGACAGGAGATTGATCGCGCTGGATGCTGCAACCGGCAAGCCTCAATGGTCCACTCGGATTCTTCCTGAAGACGCGACGGGATATTCACTCACAATGGCTCCGCGTGTCGTGAAGGACAAGGTCATCGTCGGGCTCGCCGGCGCAGAATTCACACCGCACCGGGGGTTCTTTGAAGCTTTCGACGTGAACACCGGACGCGAACTGTGGCGCTTCTACACTGTGCCCGGCGATCCTTCGAAGCCCTTTGAAAATCCCGCGCTCGAGAAAGCGGCGAAGACGTGGTCGGGCGATTGGTGGAGATATGGCGGCGGCGGTTCCGTTTGGGACAGCCTGTCGTACGACCCGGAAGCTAATCTCATTTATGTCGGCACCGGCAACGGTGCTCCGTGGCCGGAAGCGCTGCGAAGATCTCGCGGAATGGACAACCTCTACATATGTTCCATACTCGCGGTGAACCCGGATAACGGCAACCTTGCGTGGCACTATCAGGCGGTGCCCGGCGATTCGTGGGATTTTGATAGCGTCCAACAATTGCTGCTGGCCGACATTCAGATTAATGGGCGAACGCGCAAGGTCGTCATGCAGGCCAACAAGGGCGGTTTCTTCTATGTGCTCGATCGCGTCACAGGAGAGTTCATCTCAGCGACTCCTTTCTCGCCGGTGAACTGGGCGAGCGGCCACGATCCGAGGACAGGACGTCCACTGATTCCTCCCGAAGCGTACTACTCGACGGATACCTCTGTAACGATTTCCCCTTCGGCGGCTGGAGCGGCGAACTGGGCAGCGAAAGCCTTCAGTCCACAAACGGGACTCGTCTATATGCCGGTGAGCGGATTCAGCAGCCGAACCTATACTGCCGTCGACTTTGATCTCAATCCGGCACGTGCGATGCAGGTGAACGGAACGCCACGCGGCGGGCAGGTGCCGCCGGGCACGCCGACGCCCGCGAATCCGGCTTTGATTGGGCCTCCTCAAACATTGCGTGGCGGTTTTCTCGTCGCGTTCGATCCCGTCACAAAAAAGGAACGATGGCGGAATCCTGGGGGTGGGGGAGCCGGAGGAGGTGCGCTCGCCACCGCAGCAAATCTCGTGTTCCAGGTCGTACCTGATGGCCGACTGCTCGTCTATGGGGCGGAGGACGGCAAGAAGCTTTTTGAAACCTCGACGGGGCAGGGAGGTATGGGGCCACCGATCACTTATGAACTCGATGGCAAGCAATACATCTCCTTCATGGGCGGGACGGGCCAGGGTGGCCGCGGCGGCGCAGCTGCTTCGCCTCCACGCCTCTATACTTTAGCTCTGGATGCAAAAGAACGCATGCCGTAGCGTTTTAAATCGCTGGTTAGCTGTTACTTATCGATCTGCGCTCCACTTCTTGGCTTTCCACCTGCCGCAACGACGAGCTTTTCCAAAATTTCATAAGGATGCGCACCAACGAGTTTTTGATTGCCTGCCACGAAGCTCGGTACGCCCGTAATGCCATAACGTCGCGCCTCTGCCCAATCTGCATCGACAGCATCCTTGAAGGTGCGCTCGTTTAGCGCGCGTCGCGCCGCGTCTCCCGATATTCCGCAGGACTCAGCGATAGCGACAAGAACCTCCACATCGCCAATATTTTTGCCCTTTTCGAAATATGCCTTATAGAGCGCCTCACGGAGATTATCCTGGTCAAACCCTTTTGCCAGTTCCTGCGCGAGGCGGCTGTTATACGTGTGGCTGCGCTGATTGAAAACCAGGCCCTCGCTATCCATCAATGTTTTCAGGCGAGCGTGAGCCGCCTCGAGATCGAAATTGCGGCCGGCGAACAGATCTTTAAGCAGCAGTCCATCGAGAGGCGTCTCGGGATGAAGTGGAAAATAGGTCCAATGCACATCGATGTTGTAGTTTTGTCTGAGCTTTTCCACCCTCGGAGTGGCGAGGTAGCACCAGGGGCAAACAAAATCTGTAAATACTTCCAGCGCGGTGGCATTTGACATGATGGCTTGGACACCTCCAAAGATAGAATCTCATTCAGTATGGAATATCGAAAGCTCGGATCTCTTAACGTCTCTCTGGTCGGCATCGGTTGCAACAACTTCGGATGGCGAACTGACGCGACAGGCACGGCGACAGTAGTCGATGCCGCGCTCGATACGGGTATCAACCTTTTCGATACTGCGGACGTCTATGGTGCAGGACAGAGCGAAGAGTTTCTCGGTTCGGCACTCAAGGGCAAGCGCGGCCGGGCGATCATTGCCACGAAGTTCGGTATCAAGATGGGAGAAGGCAAGGAAGGAGCGAAAGCGGAGTACGTGCGTGAGGCTCTCGATGCCAGTCTTCAACGACTTCAGACCGACTGTATCGATCTTTACCAGATTCACCGGCCGGATCCCAACACGCCGATCGCTGAAACCATGCAGGCACTGAATGATGCCGTGAATGCTGGAAAAGTCCGTGAGATTGGCTGCTCGAATTTTTCCGTTGAGCAGATGCGCGCTGCGCGCTCAACGGCCGGGCCACACTATTTTGCCAGTGTGCAGAACGAATACAGCCTGATGAAACGCGAGCCGGAAGCCGACGTGTTGCCCGAGTGCGCACGCTCCGGCATTGCTTTTCTGCCCTACTTCCCGCTGGCCAACGGATTACTGACCGGTAAATACCGAAAGGGCCAACCATTTCCGGAATCCAGCCGCGGAAAGGATGCGTTCGGACCAAAGATATTTACGGACGAGAACCTTGAACGCGCTGAAGCTTTGATCGCCTTTGCACTAGCCCGCGGCCACTCGGTGCTGGATCTTGCATTCTCCTGGCTCGCTGCCAGGCCGCAAGTGTGCAGTGTTATTGCCGGGGCCAAGAACGCCGAACAGGTTCGGGCCAATAGCGGCGCAGCTTCCTGGAGGCTGACGCCGGCGGACCTGGCCGCAGTGGATAAGCTTTTCGCTTAACGCGCTACAATTCTTGTCGGAGAGTCAGATCAGTCTATGTTGAAATCTGCGCGACGAGTTTCTTCTCACGGTTTTGCACTGCTTTGTTTCATCTCCTTGCTTTGCGCGCCGCGAAGCGCGGCCCAGACGGAAACCCTCGATGGATATCTGAAGAAGACGTTTGCTTCCATCCCGGGAGCGGCGGTGTCTGTCATTCAAGGTGGCTCGATCGTGTTTGAGGGAGGCTATGGTTACGCTGATGTGGACCAGAAAACCACCATCGATGCCAATACCCGGTTTGAGCTCGCATCCGTGACAAAGCAGATCACGGCAATGGCCGTGATGATGGAGAAGGAGGCCGGCCGGTTTCAATATGACACGCCCGTTGCGGATTTCTTTCCCGAATTTCGCAGCTTTGCCCAGAGCGTAACAATCCGAAACCTTCTCCAGCATACGGCAGGTTTTCCGGATTATTCCGAACTGTGTGAGGCAGGACCTGCCCGAAATAATGATGTTGTGAATCTTCTGGTAAAAAAGGCCAAGTTGGACTTTCAGCCTGGCTCACGGCACGTCTACAGCAATACTGGCTATGCGGTGCTCGCTGTCCTGATCGAGAGAACCTCCGGACTGTCCTACGCCGACTATTTGGAGCAGAAAATTTTCACGCCTCTGGGAATGAAAGACACCTTCGTCAATCGTTGGGGTCTTCCTCCCAAGCTCAACCTCGCCAGGAGTTATGCCAATCCTTCAACGCCGGCCGAATCGGTGGAAGTGGTGAATTGCAACACCATATACGGCGACGGATCCGTTTTCTCGACGGCCCACGATATGGCGTTGTGGAATCTCTACCTCGAAAAGAACACGGTGGTTGGAACAACCGCATCGCTCGATGAAGCGTACCAGGCAGGGAAAACGACCGGCGGTACCGTGTTCCCGTACGGTTTCGGATGGGGGCTGAATACACGTACGGGGATGAAGCACTATGGCCATGGAGGCGCCTGGGCCGGGTACCGAACGCTGAATGCGAGATTTCCCGAGAAGCAATTCGCGGTAGTCGTGCTGACGAACGGACCGAAAGCAGATCTGGAGACCGTTGTGGACAAGGCGATCGAGTTGTATTTGCGTTGAGGTGGTCGGCTCTCTACTTCTTCATTTCATCGTAAGCAATCTGGAGAATTCTTTCCGCACTGACCAATTGCGGGTCAATGGTCACAACATAGCCGGTATATTTTGCGGGAACCTTATATTCGGCAGCAGCCTCCGCCACTGTCTTTTTGGCATTCATCGCGTTGCGAGCAAAGTCCGATAAATCCTTCGTAAACGCCGCGTATTCCTTGAATTCGTTCCAGGTTGCGATCTGGCGATGCCCTGGAATAACCGTGTCGACGTTCGAAATTCCTGCAACCGCCTTTGCGAGCGTCTGAGGGTAGTCCACAAGACTGCCGCCATTCATCGTGTCGACGAGAGGCAGTTGCTTTTGGGGAAACAAGTCGCCGGCGTGCATGGTTCGCAGTGCAGGGAACACAATTAACGTATCACCATTGGTGTGGCCGCGGCCGAAGTAATACAGGTCGATCTGGTCCTCTCCTTTACCGATGCTGAGCTTGTCTTTGAAGGTCCGCTTGGGGAGTGCCCTGGCTTTCTCTCCGCGGAACTCGTCCATCTTCGACATGTTCACCTTCGTATTCTCGTGAACAACGCTGTCGACACTGGCGGGGAAGGACTCGTTGCTGCCCGTATGGTCATTGTGAGAGTGCGTGTTGATGATCGTCGTGACAGGTTTGTTCGTCACGGTCTTGACTCGATCGAGAATGGTTGGCCCCCATCCGGGCAGCTTCGTATCCACGAGAACCACTCCGGCATCCGTAATAAAGACGGCGGTATTGCCGCCGCTGAACGCCGCAGGATCGCTCGAACCCGTGATGATGTACAGGTTGTCCTTTACCTTTTCAATCTTCGTCGCCTGCAACGCTGCAGCTGACGGTCCTGCCGGAGGTCCCTGATAACCGGCGACGACGAGCGAGAATGCACCCAGGGTAACCAACGCCAACAACACAACGCCTCGTTTCATTGTTCTTGTCCTTGCTTATCGGTTGATTCAGATTCTCCGTGCTTCACTTTCGCGCCGAGATCGTAGAAGACCCGGAACCTGTTGCCATCCGAATCCTGTGCTGTGAATTCCCTCAGGTTCCACGGCTTTGTCTCCAGGTCATCTGCAATGTGAACGCCCTTGCTTTTCCAGTCCTCATAAAGCTGATCGACTTCTGACGGGGAATTGAGATTGAGCCAGATCAGAACGCTGTAGCCTTGATTCTTTTCGTGCTCTGTTTTTTGCCGAATGAAGATTCGAGCATCGTCCCTGGAGATTCCAGCGATGTCGTCCTCGTAGGTCCAATCGACAGTGAAGCCGAGTTTGTCCCTGTAGAACGTTCCAGCCGCGTGGACATCGTTGACGGGAAGTTCGGGGACGGGGCTTGGCAATCTCATTTGAACTTCGCTCCCGGCGCCAATGAAGCTTTTGATGGGTCGTGTGCAACGAGTACGGTGAAATACGCGTCCGCCAATCCCCGCAGGCAAGCCTTGTTACAGTTTCCCGGCATTCCTCCGAGATTCGCCTGCCCCGCTGCCGGAACAACGGCCAGGACAAGCATCAAGGTTGCGGAGATGAAGATTGTGAGACGACTCATGTGGACTGCCTCCCTCGGCTGGTTGCGAGTTTATACACCTAACCTTTCACAGCAAACAACTCGCGCCGGCGGGAGTCCAATGATGGCAATAACCAAGTCACGCGCGAAGAGGATGGGAAGCTCGTTTGGCGAGTCAACCTGAAGCCCGGAGAGAAGCGCGAGTTTTCCCTCAAGGTGAGTGTGGAACATCCGGCGGACATCGCGGTCACAGGGCTGGATTGATTAGTTAACTGTGCTTCCTGAAGATCCCTCATCCGGCCCTTCGGGCCACCTTCTCCCGGAGGGAGAAGGATAGTCCCCTGCCCAAAGGGCCCGGATGAGGGATCTCCAAAACGACCACACCTGTTAGAATCGCGGCTCGATGCATTCGTTCACACTCAGAAACGCCGCCCAGATAGCCGCAATCCTGGTATGGGTGCGTCACCTGGGAGGGGCAGCGCGGACGTTTTCGCGGGCCAAAGGTGAACTGCCATCACGGCTCATTTATTTTTTCTCGCTTGCGATTGGGATCATGATTTACGGGTCGTTCAATACACCTTTCGAGCGACATATGGTCATTCCCGGAATGATCGGGCTGTCAGGATCCATCGCGTTGTTTGAATGGGCGCGCCGGTCCGTGCATGGCAAAGTCTTCTCCTACATCTTCAGTAACGACACGCCGGAATTTCTGTGGACCTCGGGGCCGTACGCTTACATCCGAAACCCCTTCTACGCGAGCTACCTTCTCTCGTACGTCGCAGCAGCGATCATGTTTCCTTCGATCGCTTCGCTGATCGTTGTTGTCGCCATGACGATCTATTTCAATGCGGCTGCGCGGCACGAAGAAAGAAAGTTCGCGCGCAGTCCGCTGGCGACGGAATACGAGGCGTACCGGCGTCGAACCGGGAGATTCATTCCGCGACTCCGCCGCTAACGGGGCAAAAACCTAGACTTCCAAAGGCGCGCAGACCTGGCATTCTCGACAGCCGATGAAGCGCTTCGCCGCTCGCGACAATGTCGAAGTCACGGCTCTCCTTCGAGCGGCGATACAAAAGGATGCCGTTGCCCGTTTATCCCGGTGAATCGACTGCTAACCCACGCAAGCTCCTAATACGTTCCGGAGCGTACTCCCGTTAACAAGAAATGAGTTTTTCGCATGGGTCGAGATGCCACTCACCGTCGTTCACTCGAGCAATTGGGGTGGGGTTCACCCATTCTCGAATGCCGCGAGAGGTAATCCTCCGAATTTGTAATGGCGCTCTGTTTTTTGTCGTGCTTGCCGTGCGGTAGTCCTCGCACGCGAGTGTAATTTCCAAGGAACTTCCCCGTTTCACTCTCGTATTTCAACGCAGAACGCCATCCTTCGACAGATGAGTCGCGTCTTTACGACTGGCGACGCGATTGCTTTGTTCAGCACGACTGCTTTCAGGGGAGCTGAAGAAATGAGCAATACAAGAGTACTGATGGGATTTGTTTTAGGACTGGTGATCGCAGCCGGCGGATTTCCGCCTAACGGATCCGCGCAAACAACTACCGACGGTTTTGTATCGAGCCCTGCAGGAAAAACAGCATTTCTGAATGGCGACTACGCGCAAGCGGAGAGCTATTTTCGGGATGCTTTGCGTCATGCGGAGGAGGTTAATGCTCCCCCGGGGCGCATGGCCACAGCGATGGGAAACCTCGCGCAGGTCCTCGATACCCGAGGTCGCACCAAAGAGGCCGAAGAGCTGTTCGATCGTGCGTTGAAGGAATCGAGCGCGTCGGCGGATCCTCGCGTGCGAACCATACTTCTTCTCAACCTTTCGGGACTCTACACGCACACGGATCGTTTAAGTCGCGCCGAGTCCATACTCGATGAGGTCGTGGTCTCGTGCCGGAAGCAGTTTGGGCCCGAGAGCAAGGAGCTGGCGAATGCACTGAAGCGTCAGGGAATAGTTTACGCAATGACGAAGCGTGTGAGCCGGGCGGAAAGCCGCCTCAAGGAAGCTCTTGCGATTGCCGAAAAGCAGCCCGCTGTGCCTCCGGACGAGCTCTCAACCATTCTGACAACGCTTGCGGGCATCTATTCTCTGCAGAAGAAGTGGAGCCAGGCAGATTCTCTCCTGGTGCGGGCCGTGGCGATTTATGAGCGCTCATTCGGTCCGGAACATCCGGGCGTCTCCGACATTATGGTGAATCTCGGCGAGCAAAAAATTCTGCAGCATGACTTTGTCCGTGCAGAGGCCGCTTTCCGCAGAGCTCTCGATATCCGGCAAGCCGTCTTCGGACGAGATCACATCAGCGTCGCGCGCGCCTCCACAAGGCTGGCGGCAGTTCTGACGGCGCTACACAAAAATGAGGAGGCGCATAGCCTCTTTACTTCATCCCTTCCCGTGGAGGAGCGAGTTCTTGGTTTCGGGGACCCGGAGTTCGCTACCGGATTGGAGCAATTCGGCAAATTACTGCGGCAAATGCAGGACGCTGCTCAAGCGGAGACTGTCGAGGCCCGCGCTCGATCCATCCGCGAGACTCTTGCATTTACGGTTTCGGCAGATCAGCTCCAGAAGTGAGCGTGCGCATTTCTTGATCTAGATCAATGCCGGTCGACTGGCAGGTTCGTAGTATCGCCTTGTCGACGCGATTGGTTGCGTCGAAGGAAGGCGGTGCTCGATGAGATCAATAGACAATCCACGCCGTGAGAAGTCCCACCTGAGGCTCATTAGATTTTCAAAGGCTGCAATGTGCGGGGCTGCGGCCCTTGCTGCGGCACTCTCCATCAATGGGTGCTCTCGACTGCAATCAGTAAACGGAGGCAACATGAATATCGAACACAACAAGATGGTCGCTCAGCGCTGGAGTGAAGAATTGTGGGGGCAGGGAAATTTGACGGTGGCGGATGAGATTGTCGCTCCCGATTATGTGCGCCATGATCCCGGCGATCCTTTTCCGGCCAGAGGGCCTGAAGACGTCAAGCGAATAGTCGTGATGCTTCGTGGGATGTTGCCGGACTTCCGGATCACCGTCGAATCCATCATTGCGGAAGGAGACATGGTCGTCAGCCGATATACTGCAAACGCTACCGATACGCGTGGCTATATGGGCAGGCCTCCAACCGGTAAAGCAATCCGGACGTCGGCAATTCAGATTTTTCGATTCTCGGACGGCAAGATTGTCGAGAGCTGGGCGGCGCGCGATGACCTGGGCACGCTACGGCAACTGGGGCATTTGCCGCCTGCCAACGAGCCGTTCGGTTCAGTCACTTCCGCGAGAGCTTCTTCCGAATTCGACTGATTGTTTCGGGGGATACTCCGAGATACGACGCCACCATCCATTGCGGCACCCTTGTCGCAATGGATGGATATGTCGACAAGAAGTCCAGATAGCGTTCCTCCGCAGAACTGCTCAACGACTTGACGATTCGCTGGTCTTTCGCAGCCGAATGTCTCTGTAATCCTTTTCGGAATGCCGCCGCGTAGGCCGGAACCTTTTCGACAAGCTTTTCGTGCGATGCAGGTTCGATCAGCAGGACATCCGAATCTTCGATCGCATCAACAAAGTACTGGGAAGGTGTCTTTGTAGCCAGACTGATGTTGTCTGCCAGCCACCAGGTTTCCGGCGCGAACATCACGATGTGCTCCTTGCCCTTCGGATCGATCACGTAACTTCGGAGACATCCCCTCGCTACGAATGCCGCATACCTCGCGACTTCACCGGCTTGATGCAGGGATTCGCCCGCGCGGAGTGTTCGGCAAATGAATAGCGTTTTGATGAAGATGAAATCCTGTTCACTGAACGTCGCCCTTGCCTGGAGGTAGTTTTGAAGGCTATCGAATCCTGACATGGCAATTTAGGCTGAGTTCGAGCCCTCTCCCCGGAATCGCGCAGCGAGTTGCTCGACCACATCAATCGAAGGCTCGACATAATGATTGAAGTAGGTCTCGGTGCTCACCCTTCTGTCGGAGACGCCCGCACGGTGGAGGGCTGTTTCGACGAGACTCACCATTTCTCCGTTCCCGACCAAATGAAAATGGTATCTCTTCAGGTCATTCAAGCGAAGCTGGTCTGGAACGACGTCTGTGACTCGACCTGCAAGGCCGTCCCAGCTTTTCGAGGGACGTGTGACTGTGAAGTGCCATTTGAAGTTCGAATGACGGCTTGCCAGAGAGCTTAACTCTGATCTCAGGCAGGTATGCGACTCTTCGCGGAACCCAGCATAGAGCGTGGCTGGCCGGCGTTCACCTTCCGCCAATGTCTTTTCGGCATATCCAAAGAGCGGGCCGATGCCCGCACCGGTTGATATCAGCACGACGTGTTCAGCATCTGGGTCAATCTCCTCCTGTATTGGAGTATGGAAGGGGCCATGAAAAAAGACTGCGTCGTTGGGAGACAACTGTGCGAGCAGTGGCGACACACGTCCGCCGGAAATGACTCGATAGAGATGCTCGAATCGACGCGCCGAAGGTTTGCCGCGGCTCACCGTGTATGCATGGCGCACGAGCGTATGGTCGTCACGCTTCAGACCAAGGCCCAGAACATGCCCAGGTTCGAACGCTGCGGGTAAGTCGTCCATGGCTTCCAGCACGACCCACATGCTGCCCTCCGCTATAGCATGATTTGCGAGAACTCGAGCAGGGCGCCAAACAGACTTCGGATCGTTCGCCATTTCAACATTCTAGCTTGGAGTTAAGAGTTTTCCGGTCACGCGGAGTTCTTCTGGCGACCAAATTGCATGGGTAGACGTAGTGGAAGACATTCGGTGTCTCTTGTGTCGATTTCTGTACAGGGTGTATCGCAGCGTACCGATTGGCGCCTGAAGAAATTGATACTAACGTGCACTTTGAACGCGACGATTATGAACGGCTATCGCAATCATATTTTGACAGAATTGCCCGAACGGGAGAGTCGCCTGCTTGCCCCGCACTTGAAGCCGTGTGTCCTCACGAAGGACGCCGTTCTCTACGAGGGAGGTCAACGGATCAAACAGGTTTACTTTCCTGAGGAAGCAATGATTTCTTGTCTCACAGAGACCGCGGACGGCGAGTCTATCGAGGTGTGTGTCGTCGGCAACGAAGGCATCGTTGGCATCACCTCTCTCTTTGATAGCGTCACTGCGTTCCACGCCGTTGTGCAGATTCCGGGGCGCGCGTATTCCGTGAGTTGTGACTTCCTGCAAACAGAATTCGGTCGTTGTGATGTTGTCCATCGCGTTGTCATGCGTTACACGAATACTTTGCTCCTCCAGTTTTCCCAGACGGCGGTCTGCAACAAATTCCATTCAGTGGAAGAAAGATTTTGCCGGTGGCTGCTGACGGCCCAGGACAAAACAACCATCGATTCGATACCCATGACGCATGATGCTCTTGCTCGAGTTCTCGGAACTCGCCGAGCTTCAATTTCCGGTGCGGCCGCGGCGTTCCAGCGCAACGGCGCCATCCGTTGCGAACGAGGGACGATTTCAATCCTCGATCGCAAACTGTTGGAAGCCAACACGTGCGAATGCTACGAAGTGATTGCAACAGCGTACGGTTCGCCTCCGACGCGCCGACCGGTTACCGTGTAAAAGCGGGACCACCTGCGATACAGGGCGGCCACCGGTGCCGTTTCGCTCCCCTCTTCGTTCTGATTTTCCCCATCGCGTCCTTCGCTCGAGGTCTCAATCTGAATCTGTGGAAGCGTAGTATCATCAATAGCGTATCGGACTGGCCGCCGCCTGCGTGAACGTTCCTGTCGTACCGAGGTCAATAGATGATAAAGAGGCCTGGCAAACAGATTCCGAACTTCGATGAAATTGAAATCCAGGATTGGATCGAATCCCTGGATTATGTGATTCAAAATCGCGGAGCGCAGCGAGCTAACATTCTCCTGGATCAACTGCGCGCGTACGCCTTGCAACGAGGCGTTCAAATCCCGTTTTCCGCGAATACTCCCTACATAAATACGATCCCACTGGAGCAGCAGCCACTCTATCCGGGGAACGGAGATATCGAACAGCGCATTCGAAGTCTGGTGCGCTGGAATGCGCTGGCGATGGTTGTTCGTGCCAATCGCGAGGAGAGCGGCATTGGCGGACACATTTCGACATTCGCTTCGGCGGCAACTCTGTACGAAGTCGGGTTCAATCACTTCTTCCGCGGCAGAGATGGAGATCAGGAAGGCGACATCATTTATTTTCAGGGACACGCATCACCCGGAATCTATGCGCGCGCTTTCCTCGAAGGGCGGTTAGACAGGCGTCACCTGGAAAACTTCCGGCGTGAATTACGGCCGCAGGGCGGCCTCTCTTCCTACCCGCATCCATGGCTGATGCCGCATTTCTGGGAGTTTCCAACCGTCTCGATGGGGCTGAGCCCGATCATGGCCATCTATCAGGCTCGCTTCAATCGCTATCTCGAGGATCGTGGCCTTAAGAAGGAATCCGATGCGAAAGTCTGGGCATTTCTCGGCGATGGAGAAACCGATGAACCTGAAGCGCTCGGCGCTATCGCACTTGCTTCGCGTGAGAGACTCGACAACCTCATCTTTGTGATCAACTGCAATCTCCAGCGCCTCGATGGGCCGGTCCGTGGCAACGGCAACATCATTCAGGAGCTGGAGGCGGGTTTCCGCGGTGCCGGCTGGAATGCGATCAAAGTGATCTGGGGCAGGAGCTGGGATCCTCTCCTTGCCGCGGATCGCGATGGAGTGCTGGTCAAGCGGATGAGCGAGACTGTAGACGGCGAGTGGCAAAAGTACTCCATCGAGTCTGGCGCTTATATCCGGGAACACCTGTTCGGCACAGATCCTCGCTTGCTCGATATGGTCAAGCATTTGTCCGACGAACAGATCACCAAGCTCGGCCTCGGAGGACATGATCCGATCAAAGTCTATGCGGCCTATGACGCAGCTGTGCGTCATCGCGGCGCACCAACGGTGATTCTCGCACGTACGATCAAGGGTTACGGACTTGGGGAAAGTGGTGAAGGCAGAAATATTACGCATCAGCAGAAGAAGATGAATGAAGAGGAACTGCGGCATTTTCGTGGCCGGTTCGGTATTCCCATCTCCGATGACGAGATTGCAGATGCGCCATTCTATAGGCCACCCGACGATAGCGTGGAGGCCCAGTACATCCAGGAACGGCGACGCAAACTGGGCGGCTTCATGCCCGCCCGCAATGCTTCGCCTGTACACATCGATGGCGTGGCGGACGACCTCTTCGAGGAATTCTACAAAGGCACCGAAGATCGCCAGGTATCGACAACTATGGTTTTCGTGCGGCTGCTTTCGAAGCTGTTGCGCGATGAGAAGTTCGGAAAGTTCATAGTACCGATCATCCCCGACGAATCGCGAACTTTCGGCATGGAGCCGCTCTTCAGGCAAATCGGTATCTATTCCCACGTGGGACAGCTCTATGAACCGGTCGACAAGGAGACTTTGCTTTACTACAGGGAGGCGCTGGACGGACAGATTCTTGAAGAGGGGATCACCGAGGCCGGATCCATGTCCTCATTTATCGCTGCGGGGACAGCATACTCGACGCACGCAATTCCGGCGGTTCCTTTCTTTATCTTCTATTCGATGTTCGGGTTCCAACGCGTTGGAGATTTGATCTGGGCTGCCGGCGATTGCCGTACTAAGGGGTTTCTCGTTGGGGGCACATCCGGCCGCACGACACTTGCCGGCGAAGGCCTCCAGCATCAGGATGGCCATAGTCACCTGCTGGCATATCCGTTGCCCAACCTGAAGGCATACGACCCTGCCTTCGCTTTCGAACTTGCCGTGATTGTTCAGGACGGAATTCGCCGCATGTATGAACGTCAGGAAGACTGCTTTTACTACATCACGGTGATGAACGAGAACTACGTGCATCCGCCAATGCCATCGGTCGCTGACGTCAGGGAAGGCATTTTGAAAGGCATGTACCGGCTCAAAGCAGCGAGCAATAGAAACTCCGCTCTACAGGCTCAGCTTCTCGGAAGCGGAGCGATTCTCAATGAAGTTCTTCGCGCCCAGGAAATGCTGGCCGAAAAGTACCAGGTTGCGGCCGATGTCTGGAGCGTCACGAGCTATAAAGAACTGCACCAGGACGGCATCGACGCGGAGCGTTGGAACCTGCTCCATCCCGGAGAGGAACTTCGTGTCCCTTACGTCACTCAATGCATGTCCGGCGAGCCCGGTGTTTTTATTGCCGCTTCGGACTATGTCCGGGCATTGCCGGATTCCATTTCGCGGTTTTTCCCCCGAACACTCCACTCTCTGGGAACGGACGGATTCGGGCGGAGTGACAGTCGCGCGGCTCTGCGTGATTTTTTCGAAGTTGATGCTCGATTCGCCGTGCTGGCGACTCTTGCAGCGCTTTGTCGCGAGAAACGCATGGAGCCTGGCGTTGTTCGGCAGGCGATGGTCGATATGAAGATTGATCCCGAGAAATTGAACCCTCTGTTCGCATAAGAGAGAAGGTCTATGGCAATGGAGATCCGCCTCCCAGCCCTGGGAGAAAACATTGACTCCGCAACTGTCACCAAGGTTCTTGTCAAGGTCGGCGACACGATCAAAAAGGATCAGCCGATTATGGAACTGGACACCGAAAAGGCGTCCGTAGATGTGCCGTCATCTGCGGCCGGAACGATCAAAGAGATTCGCGTGAAAGAAGGAGACACCATTAATGTCGGCCAGGTCGTCCTGACTCTTGAAGAGAGCGCAGAGGGTGCTGTGACAGCCCCGGAGAAGAAGTCGCCGCCTCCGCCTGCCAAGGTCAAACCCGAAAAGGGTGAGCCTGGCCAACAAAAGGAGGAAGTCGCGCCGCAACCCCCGCCCGTTGAAGCGAAGGATGTTGAAGCGAAGGAAGAAAAAAAGGACGAGGAATCGAAGGAACAACCGGCCAAGCAGGAGTTCTTGGAGACGTTGCGCGAGCCGACAGAGGAAGGCGTGCCTGCCGCTCCGTCACTGAGAAGAATGGCGAGAGAGCTGGGCGTGGATATTCATGCCGTCGCGGGCACGGGACCAAATGGCTGGATCACCAAGGAAGATGTTCGGAACTATGCGCGATCCATCATTCTGAATGCTACCGCGACAGGACTGACACGCAAGACTTCCGCATTGCCGGATTTTTCGCGTTGGGGAAACGTTGAACGGAAGGCAATGTCGAATATCCGGCGCGCAATTGCGGAACACCTTCAGGACGCGTGGCTCTCGATTCCGCACGTCACACACTTTGACTCTGCTGACATCACAGAGCTGGAGAAATTTCGCGAGGGTGTTGTCGCAAGGGCTCAGAGTGGGCAACCCAAATTGACTGTTACTGCTATTGCAATGAAAGTCGTTGCCGCTGCGCTAGGCGTCTTTCCGCAATTCAATGTGAGTCTCGATCCAGACCGCGAGGAAGTCGTCTACAAAAAGTATTGCCACATTGGAGTGGCTGTCGATACCGAACATGGGCTGCTCGTACCGGTGATCCGGGATGTGGATCAGAAGAGCGTGTCCGAACTGTCCGGGGAGTTGGCCCAGGTGGCCGAAAAAGCGCGGGATCGAAAGTTGAGCATCGAGGAGATGCAGGGCGGTACGTTCACGATAACGAATCTTGGCGGTGTTGGCGGTGTGAATTTCACTCCGATTATCAACAGCCCTGAAGTCGCGATCCTCGGAATCTCTCGCGCAAAGCATCAGCCGGTCCTCGTGAATGGAGAATTCAAGCCTCGACTGATGCTGCCACTGGCCCTTTCATTTGATCACCGCGCCGTCGATGGCGCGGACGCCGCCCGATTCCTTCGATGGGTCGCCGAAGCGCTGGAGCAGCCGATCAAGCTGGTCATGTAGGGGGAAAATCGGGGCCAGACCACTCGGTTCCTATTTTCTTGTACGACGAGGTTTCCGCGGGCAGATGATCCCGCCAACAAGAAAATAGGAACCGAGTGGTCTGGCCCCGATTTTTCTCATTTCTTGTCGGCGGGGCCTTTGTCTCTGCCGAACTTGGGCGCCTTAGATGAGCCAACCACCTGAATGTGAACAAACGTTCCTACACCTTCTTTCGAAAAGAAAGGATCGACAGGCTTCAGCAGCCATCGCTTAAAGCCGGTCATGGTTTGAGAAACGGTGGCATTAAGTTTAAGCGTTCCGTGGAAGTCGAGCATGTCTTCACGCATATTATACTTTCCCGCGAGGTCGATGCCCGAACCCGGCACGGCGAATGAAAGGGACTGGAAAGTAATCTCCTCATCCTCCATGTGAAAGCGTCCTCCCATGCCAAGCACGACTTCATCGATTTCCATGTTTTCTGGTTGGCCCTGTCCGCGTCGGCTTAGCGTGTCGATTTGATCCTGAATAGTGGAGCGAAGAAACTTGCCCTGCGTGATATCGAACTGACCATCAAGGACCAGTTTCTCTCTGACCTTTCCACTAAGCGGCGGGATATCGATTCGTGTCTTGAGAGCGATGCTTCCCTGCATAAAGGTTTCGCCCTTCATGGCAAGCGTGAGCAGGTCCGGGAGATTTCCCTTCGGCATGTTGACGTCCAGGTTGATTGTCCTGCGTGTGTCCTGATCGTGTTTGATGACGGCTCCGCTGGTCGTAAAGCCAGTAGCTCCGAGTGTCCCGATTACAGGCTTGAGGATCGTATTCCCGTTTGTCCCATCGACCTCCACTTCGAACGTCGTCTTCAGTGGAACGATGTTTCCGGAGCGTTTCAGCCGGAAATCCGGCACAGTGGCCTCGCCCTTCGCGTTAATGGAGTCCAGGCTTCCCTTAAATTGTCCCGTTGAATCGAGAATCCCGGCGATGCCCGCGAAAACGCCAAGGTTGGCATGCTGGAAGATGTAGTCGCCTGCCAGGCTCGAATCCCCCGGCTCATCGGCGACCCACGGCCCAAAGGTTCCCGTGCTCATGATCTCGCCAGGCGGCTTCGGGTTTGTGAGTGCCGCGCGATACTTCATCGCTACGTCCTTCCCAGCAGACTCCAGTCGGATGTCATGCAGAGCAAACTGAAGCGCGGTTTTTCGTCGGTCACGTGGAAGGACGGTCAAGATAGAGTTTTTGATAACGACTTCTTCGAAAATGACGCCGGTGTCTTCCGCGGCTTCGTCTTTTTGCTGCCCCTGCTCCTCTTTTTGAGGCGTCATATTGGGCCTTTCACCCTTTGGTGGAATATTGATCTCCATTCCATCGACCGTGACCAGAGGGATTCGCTTGGGCGAATCGAAGAGAACGCTCATGTCGATTTCAAAGGCGAATTTTTTCATGCGAAAGAGTGGCGGGATGTCGGTTCGCCCTTGGTGCCGCAAAACGACATGCTCGCCCTCAACGCGAACCTTTGCGGCGTGCCTGTCTTTTGAAAGCATCTGCAATGGGGAAAGTTTGGGGACGCTGATGTGAAGGGCGCCGATTTCGACGTTGCTGTCGAATCGCTTTTGAAGGTATTGGACCGCCTGATCCCGGATGTAGGGCTCGACGTTTTTCGCCATTTGGCGCCCGGCGATGAACAATGCGCCAATGCCGACTGCGGCGGCAACGGTAATTCCAATCAGCCACTTTTTCTTTTTGGCAGTCACGGCAACACCTGAAAGCAATTTATTACCCGTCTGCAGAATCGTTGTGGATCAAGGTATTTGGCGGACTTGGCGCAAATACCGCGGCCCGCCTGTTGTCTAAGATTGAAACAGGTTAAGAAAGTCAGCCACAGCCTGCCTTCCCCCGTTTTTCTCTTTACTTCACTACTCGGACGGGAGGCGGAGGGTTTGGCCCCGGCTTGATGATTACCTTTTCTCCGACCTGATTGCGATTCAAGGCAGGTATCGCGTCGAGGTCCGGAGGCTTGTAGAGGGCGATCATCTCCGGTTTGGCATCGCGGTCCACGAGGACGCCAAACCACGGAAGCATCATCTCCTGGGATGTCATTTCTCCCCACGCTGCAGTCTGGGTCGGCGCGGGATTCATGGGATTGTTCGCTGAGTTGTCATGGTGCGCCGTCACAATCATCTTTGTATTTCGCGGCACCTTGATCGGTTTCTTGACCTCATAACCGAGCTGCCAGTTGAAATTGAACCTGGCGCTGAGAACGGTTTCTTCGCGTCCATCGGGGTAGACCAATCGGAATGTCATGTCTTTACCGCGCAGATGCATGTGCGGCATGAACCAAACAAGCTCTGCATCCTGTGTGAATGTCAGTTCCCCCTTGGTTTCCCAGTTTGATTCGCCCGGAGGGATCGGTTTTCGAGAGTCCACAAGATGCTCTGGCGCCATCATGATGAAGCGACGTTGTGCGGGAGCTTTAGCCAACGTGAGCGCGACCTTCGTTTGATCCGACGTTACCTTTCCGTTCGGCGTGTAATGAACCTCTAGCCGAATCGGCTGGCCGCCACGAATGAGTTTTGCGGAGTCGCGGTATTGAAAATCCAGCGGTTGCGTTCCCGGGGCATACACGGCTTCCATTGTCGTGAATGCTCCGCGGCCCGTTTCTTTTTCGCGGAGTCTGACGATGATGTCGGAGTAGGCGCCGCCGTTCTGGCCCCGTCCGTTGACGCGGACTCGATTCGCTGTCGAAGCGAAGGCTAGTGCCTGAGCCTTTGCTGCTGCCGCTTCCATCTCGCGCACGAGGATGGCCTGCTCAGCCGCCTGCTTGTTTGTTGCCGGTTTCGCTGGCGCTTCATCTTTGCAATTGCCGCAGACGGTGACGCTCGCCTTGCCGCCGGTCAACGCGAGAGTATTTGCGACGGCCCGGTTGCCTGGAAACGGATTTTCAGGAATCTGAACGATGACGTGGTGCACGACCGAGGGATCGCCGGGACGAATCTCTATTGCTGAAACCCAGGTGTCTTCCGTGAAGGGGTTTTCGATGAAGAACTCTTTGATCTCGCCTGCACCCTTTGCCGCTACGCGGTAGGGTTGGGGCATGGACACAACAACGTCAGGCTGGATGCGCCAGCCCTGAGCCCACTTCGGAGCTGGCGGTTTGTCCGCGGGATTTCCTTCGAATGCTCCGCGATCCGCCCAGCCGGCGAGAGTATTGACATCAGCGGCGGTCAATTTCGGCGCGTTGCGAAATTCTCCAACATGAGGATCGGCAAACCATGGCGGCATCTTCTTGTTGATGACTGCCGCTTTGATCGCCTTCGCCCAGGGCCGGGTGCTCTCATACGTCAGGAATGACATTGGAGCGACACCTCCGGGCCGGTGACAGACCTGGCAGTTCTTTTGAAGGACAGGCAGAACGTCCTTATTGAAGGTGATCTGTGGACTTTGATCGGCAGGAGGGTTTGTAAGCTCCGTTCCCAATGCCGTTATCGCCGTCAGCAAAACGAACACGAGAAATCGAGTCATAGGTGCTCCCGAAGAAGTTGCGTTGACTGAGCTGTTCCGACCGTCGGAAGAGTTACGTCGATCTTAGACTCAAAGGCGCTTGGAGGAAAGTTTTAGCGATGTACGCTCACGCCGCTTAACTCTTCTGAACTTCATTCAGCCGCCGTTCGAGAAAGCGGCGTTCACTTTCATTCGTCGCAAGGGACAAAGCCTTCGTGTAAGCGGCTGCAGCATTTTTAAACGATCCCGCCCTTCGTAGCATGTCTGCGCGCGTGGCGTGCAACAGATGGTAGTTATCCAGTTGGCCATCCTTGTCGAGTTCATCAATGAGGCGAAGGGCGCGTTCGGGTCCTTCCACCATGGCCACGGCAACGGCGCGATTGAGCGAGACGATCGGAGAGGGTTGCACACGCTCCAGCAGGTTGTAGAGTCCAACGATCTGCAGCCAATCTGTATCCTCCGGGCGCGACGCCTGGCAGTGGCATGCGGCGATTGCGGCCTGAATGGAGAGTGGGCCAGGCGCGCCGCGAAGCGCCTGAGAAACCAGTGGCAACGCTTCCGCAATTTGCTCGCGGTTCCAACGACGGCGGTCCTGTTCGTCGAGCAGCACGAGGTTGCCTTCTGCGTCGAGGCGTGCGTCGCGACGCGAATCATGAAGCAGCATGAGCGCGAGAAGGCCAGTGGCCTCGGCGGGAGGCGCAGGCTCCATGAGCATTTTCACGAGCCTTCCGAGCCGGATCGCCTCGGAACAGAGGTCTGCTCGCAGCAACGGACTGCCGCGTGTCGCTGCGTATCCCTCGTTGAAGATGAGATAGATAACCGTAAGTACGGCGTCGAGCCGTTCGGGCAGTTCCTTCGCTTCGGGTACGCTGTAGGGAATGCCCGCATCACGGATTTTGCGTTTAGCTCGAACGAGTCGCTGCGCCATTGTCGTCTCCGGCACCAGAAACGCTCGTGCTATCTCATCCGTCTCGAGGCCGCCGAGCATTCGCAGCGTGAGTGCAACCTGAGCTTCGGGTGCGAGGGCAGGGTGACAGCACGTGAAGATCAGTCGCAGACGATCGTCGGGGATATCGTTGGCTTCGAAGTTTGGCTCTTCGGCTGTTGGAATTAGTCCGGAGGCGGCGTACGATTCTATTTTCTCCTGGAAGAGGACCCGCCGGCGGATCCGATCGATGGCTTTGTGTCGCGCAGTCTGAATAATCCATGCGCGGGGGAATTCCGGGAGCCCCGAAGTAGGCCATTGATCGACGGCTGCGGCGAAGGCTTCCTGCGCAACCTCCTCCGCAAGATCGAAGTCGCCAACAAGCCGGATGAGGGCGGCAACAATACGGCTCCAGTCTGATCGGTAAACCTTGTCTATAGCGCCGCTTACGTTGAAGAGCATCAGAACACTATAAAAACTTTCAGCCGAGGTGTCGATTGCGACTCTCGCCAATCGATTTAGAGATGGAGGCCCACAATGAGATATATGCTGCTGATTTATGCGGATGAGAAAAGCGCGCTGACCCCCGCTGAGCGGGAGGATTGCTATGTCAAATCCGCCCAGCTCGCCCAGGAGATTCAAGCGAGTGGAAATTATCTTGCAGCTTCTCCACTCCACCTGACGTCCACCGCGACCAGTGTAAAGATTCGAGACAACAGACGTCTCGTGACGGACGGTCCGTTCGCCGAAACGCGCGAGCAACTCGGTGGATACTTTCTCATTAACGCGAATAACCTGGACGAAGCGATCAACATTGCGGCGAGAATTCCTGCGGCGAAATGGGGCACGGTTGAAGTTCGTCCCGTCATGGAGATTTCCGGCCTCCCTGACTGAAAAAGATTCAGATTATCTGTCGATCTTAAGAATGGATAGGAGACCCGCATGACTATATTCGGCAAACCGCTCTCGGATTACATCGCGTTCTGCAAACCATTTCTGATCCTGATTCCTTTGGTGGGAATTGTAAGGCTGTTGCTTTCGTTGAGCGGCACGCCAAACAGCACTGCCAGATGGTTCACCATGACAGCTCTCGTCTGGATTGCAGTGATCTATTATTCGATACGCATCCATACCGCCGGTTTCGGCAGTTACAAACAACTGTTGGTGGTCTGCGCGCTGCTGAATCTCTCAACGCAGGTGATCAGTGTCACGGGAATTCTTACGGCGATTGTCACGGGCACAAACAACATCTTCAGTTCGCCGGAGTTCTCGTTCGCCACATCCCCGTGGGCTCACCTGGCAGCGCATCTGTTTATCGGCACGACGGCGGGCTCGCTCGTGCCGTGGATCATTGGTTCTCTGATTCTGACGATCACCCGCAAAGCTTCGCCCATTCCGGGGCGTACAAGCGATTCGTCGATCCGCAGTTAATAGGAGGCGTACTGAACTTCCATCTCGCTCAGGCCAACATTGCATGGATGCACGGATCTCTTCAGGATCCGGTGATGGCCGGTCTTGCGAGCCGTGTTGATGAGATCAATCGGCTCGCAGAAGAGTCTGACGGTTTTGTCTGGCGATTACCCGCTTCGGAGGCTTCACCCGAAGCGTTGCAACCCTTCGAACAGGATTTTCCGGGTTTTGACCGCGACCGATTCTTTTACAACATGTCCGTGTGGAAGACGCTGGAGGATTTGCGGAACTACACTTTTTTCAGCACTCACGCTGAGCTCCTAAATGAACGTCACCAGTGGGTAGATTCCATTGTCGGAGCCTCCGTCGCCTTGTGGTGGATCCCAATTGGCTGCCGTCCGAGTATTGCGGAGTCTGCAGAACGCCTGCGTTGCGTCCGGCAACGCGGGCCGACGGCTTATGCATTCACGATGAGAAAGACTTTCCCTCCACCCGAGGGCCCTCAAGGAATTTAACGCGTCCGGCAACAGGACATTAGTCCCAGAACGATACATTTCATTGTAAAATTCACGCGTCATCTGAGGTGAGGCCAATGACTTTCGGCTCTTTCAGGTCCGGTCGGTATCTGCTGGTGTCCGTCGTACTGCTTACAGCAATGTGTGTCTCGTTTCTCGCAACGCAGCGGGGCCCTGCTGCCGGAGCACTTCCACGTCTGGCGGATGGAAAGCCCGACCTGCAGGGAATCTGGCAGTCGGACGGCAAGCCTGCGGCTGACGTGCAGCCGTTTGTCGAAGGCGGGCCGATTCCTTACAAGCCCGGAGCAGAGGCAAAGAAGCGTCAAAATTTCGCAGATCGAGCGAAATCTGATCCTCTGAATAGCTGCTTCATGCCAGGCGTTCCGCGGATCATGTACCTCGATCACCCCTTCCAGATATTTCAAGCGAAGGACCATATTGCGTTTACGTTTGAATGGTCATCCGTTTTTCGCCTGATCTACACGACTACGAAAGCGTCTCCACATCCCGGTGTCGACTCGTGGATGGGAGATTCGCGCGGGCACTGGGAAGGCGATACGCTTGTTGTTGAGGTTATCGGAAGCAACGATCGAACCTGGTTCGATCAGGCCGGCAATTATCACAGCGATAAAATGCGTGTCACCGAACGCTATACGCCTACCGGCGCCGATACCATTCGATACGAAGCGACCATCACGGATCCCGATGTTTTCACGCGGCCGTGGAAGATGAGTTTCCCGTTACAACGGATCAAGAATAAAACCCGCGTGCTCGAGTATCAGTGCCAGGCCGAGAAGGAAGAGAAGAACGGTGATTTTGAGCGGGATACCCGCACGTGGTATCCCAAGCGTTAAGGAGATGCATGATCAGAACTAACGCAATACTCATCGGGGTTCTGTTGGCAGTGATGGCGGTTGTATCGTTTGCCCCCCTGCCAATCGCCGCGCAACAGCGAGGGCAGCGCAGAGGCGGACCTGCAACGCCGCCTCCTCCTATTCGCCGGCTGCCGGACGGCAAGCCCGATCTGACAGGCTGGTATCAAGCGGATGCCGGTGGCGCAAACTACGGTCTGGAAAACAAGCCTGCAAACGGCCTTATTCCTCCGAGCCGCGGAGTTGTCGTCGATCCTGCCGACGGAAAACTGCCTTATCAGCCTTGGGCTCGCGCCGAGCGTGTTGAGAGAGAACTTCCACATCGCGGTTACGACGATCCTACGGCGCACTGCTTTGTCGCCGGTGTCCCGCGTGCCATGTATACCCCTTCGCCGGTACAGATCATTCAGCCACAGGGCTACGTCGTGATGTTGTTTGAACGAATGAACTGGCGACAGATTCCGCTCGATGGCCGCGCGCATATTCCCGACGATATTCGGCTTTGGCAGGGTGATTCCGTCGGCCATTGGGAAGGCGATACCCTTGTAGTTGATACAAGAAATCTCAATGGGAAGGCGTGGTTGAATGAAGTCGGCGACGTCTTGAGCCACGATGCAAAAATCGTCGAACGTTTCACTCCTGTTAATGGTAATCAGATTACCTATGAAGCTATGGTGACGGACACGATTGTTTACACTCGGCCGTGGACAATCCGAATGAACTTGAATCGTCAGGATGACGAACTGCTGGAAGTAGCCTGCCATGAAGACAACGGGGACCTGCAGCATCTTAAGGATGTGCGTGACGAATACAGAGCCAAGAACAAAAAGGAGTAGTTGAACGATGAGCAAACGTGTGAAGAAGATCGGAATCCTTGTGTGCTTCCTTGCAGGTGCTCTTGCAGTCGCGTCTCCGGCAATTGCCCATCATTCCTTTGCGGCGGAATTTGACACCAACAAGCCTGTGAAGCTTACCGGCAAACTCACCCTGATGAAGTGGGCAAATCCGCATGCATGGATCTATATCGATGTTGTTGGTTCCGATGGGAAGGTTACGAACTGGGCTCTGGAAACCAACGCAGCAAACTCACTTCTGCGCCGCGGCTGGAGAAAGGAAGACCTCAAAGCCGGCACCGTTCTTGTTGTGGAAGGATGGCAGGCGCGAAATGGAACTCCTACAGCAAACATCACGCGAGTAACTTTCGCGGACGGGAAGCAACTTTTTGCCGGCTCCTCCAATCCTGAAGCAAAGGAACAGTAGAATCTTGTGGCCGGTACTGCCTTCATGCATGGAAGCGCAGATGCCGGCCATCGCTATCTTGATACCTGCACCGTCCGATCGAGAAAGCCAAATACGGTGCGCAGGTACACTTCGCGATCCTGCGAAAAGGCCTGGCCATGAGCTGCTCCCGGAACAACAAGAATTTCCTTGCCGGGGTTTGAAGCGCGGGCGGCAAGGCGCTGCGCAAGCTCTGGCGGCATCCTTACATCGGCTCCGCCCGCGATGAAGAGAATGGGGACGTGGCTGAGTCCCGCGACAGCGGCTTCCACATCTCCGTCCTGTTCGCGAAATCCCATGCGCCAGCTGGTCACACCGATAATCATGTTGGCGATCGGGAACGAGGGCAGGTGAAAGATGAGCTTGAAGTGGTGTTTGATCGTTTCTGAAAACGATAGAAATGAACTATCCGAAATGATGGCTGCAGAACCTGGACAGCGTGGTTCGGCAAGCAACGACGTCGATGCACCGAGCGAGACACCCCATAGAATCTGAGCCCGCCCGGGCGCTGTATTTTTGAGAAAATCACGCGCCGCACAGACGTCATGACTCTCTGCTACACCGAGAGTGGTATAGGCACGCCCGCTTTCTCCGTGGTTACGCAAATCAAAAAGCAGTACTCCATACCCGCGTTTATGCGACTCTGCAGCCCTCTCGAGATGCTCCCTGCGAGTTCGGTTCAATCCGTGAACGAAGATGATGACGGGCTTTCCTGTTTCGCCGGGGTTCCACCATCCGCGCAGCAAAATTCCATCGTCGCTTCGGAACTCCACGTCCTGCATTTCAAGCCCTACCGCTGACGGATCTCGCGGGCCACGCTCCGGAAATCGAAAACGACTATTCGTAATAAGAAACGATAGCGCGACGGGTAGGACTAAAAAGAAGAACAGAAACAGTCCGGTAGCAGCCACGAACAGCAGCCGTCTGAGTTTTGGACGTTTTCGCAGGAGAAACGTTTTCACCGCCGGCTATTGTTGCACAGCTTATGACCCGGCCGTATCGTGGGCCGAATCGAAAAGCGGACGGAGCCGTCTATGCAACGAGGAGCCAGTTTTATGAGAAAACTTACGGTAACTCTAGGATTAGCCATCGGGATCTTCAGCGTCGTCTCTCAGACGACGGCGGCACAAGCCAGACGGGACATGGTTTGTGTTTACGAGAACAATAATTACGGCGGTTGGGAGCGGTGTTTCACGCCGGGCGAACAAATCGGAGATCTGGGTAGTCAGGGAAATAAGATCTCATCCATCCGCGTCTACGGAGACGCGCACATGACGATTTTCGCCAATAAGAACTTTGAAGGCGCTTCCATGGAAGTCGGTGCGGACATGAGCGATCTCGCGCAGAGAAAGCTCGGGGGCAATTCCGTCGTTTCCTTGACCTGGAACGATGCGATCGAATCTTTGCGCCTGGCGCCATCGCGTTACGAGTCGCGAGACAGCAACGTTTACTCGCGCGACAACAACGTCTACAGAGAGCCCGCGTCCGTGAGGGTGGATCCGAGGGATGTTCATCGCGGCGACGTCTACCGCGACGATGACTGGGATCGTGATTACCGTCGTGACGGCCGGAGTCATGTTTGTATCTTCGAAGAAATCAACTTCCGTGGCAGGCATGAGTGCTTCGATCCGGGAGATGAGATTGCGGACCTCGGACGGAGGACCGGCTGGAACGATCGGATCTCGTCGATTCGAATCTACGGAGTTGCTCGCGTGACGGTCTTTCGCGATATCAATTTCCGAGGCGATCGCGTCACCGTCGATCGCGACGTCGCGGATCTGCGCCGAGTCCGTATGACATCTTCGCTGAGCTGGGACAACCAGATCTCCTCGCTGGACGTTAACGGTGGGCGCGGCCATGCCTATGGCCATGACAACAGAAGGTAAGAACTTCTCCAGTCTGCAGGGTCAGCCGGTGATCGGCTGACCCGCACTCACCCATCAATCAGAAATCTGAAAGAGGATTGCTCCGGAGCCATTTCGGGGCGTACACTCGGATTAGTCTATCCCTCTGAGCGGAGTGACGGTTGCTGGAGAGTTGTTCAAGCTGCAACCTATTCTGACTCTCTCACCGACGCCTGGCTCTCGCTGCATCCCCTCCGCGGATAGATTCCCAAGAGAAGGAGGAGAAGCATGTGCGATTATTCGCTTCAGGGAATCCGGAATCGCCTTGCTGAGCAAGGCGAAGTCCTCGTTGTTCACCGGTTTCAGACTGGATCAAAAGGATTGACGGCGAGCCGGTATCTCAGTCCCGTCGAAAAGCCAAAGACCTGGCTTGCCGCTCTCAAGCAGTTCTTCTCAGTGCCCGCCGAAGAATGTGCGGTGTGTATTCCCGATGGAGCTCAGCTTCGCCTCACGGGAATCGCTGCCAGCATTCAAAAGCGGCACCATGTTTCGGAGGAAGAGCCCGTGACGTTCCGTCAGCTCTCTGCAGACGCAGCGACGTACCGGGACGCTGTTGAATTCCGAAACGGCCAGAGAGTCCGGTTGCAGGAACTGGATGAGGGACAGGCCGTCGAGGTTCTGGCGATGTCTTCCGACGAGCTTCAGGTCGTCGAAGACTTTCCGGTAACAGATGAGGTTCATTCACGAACCTGGTTGAATCGAAATCCGTGGTAGTCGCTTGAAGGGCAGGGCGAGGAGTTTTTCGGAATGAATCTTCGCTTCCTGCCCTAAGATACGGCGACATGGAAGTTCGTCTGTTTCCGAATTCTGCGCGCCCTGGCGTCGGTTTGAAGCCGCGCCGTGAAAGTCAACGTCCCCTGTTGCCTCAACACGCCCGACATTGTCCGGTGCTGGAGGCTGGAAGCTCGCTCGGATTTATGGTGTTTCCAGCGCTGGAACCCCACGAGTCCTACTACATTGAATTTCAGGGCGAGGGCCAATACCTCTTCACTTATTTCCAGAGCAACGCGGCCGGGAAATGGGATCCGCTATTTTCTGTTCTCATCGTGCTTCCTGTGGGAGGTATCGGCATGACGCGCGAAGAGGTGAAGTTTGCCGTCAAGAATCCCCCAGTCTCCGTCGAGGATGCCAAGCTTGTCATGAGAGCCTTCCTTGTCCCGGAGGATCTCGGTACGCCTGCGGGCGCGATTTCGCTGCGCGGAGCAACAAACTTTCAGACGTCGCCGGGCTGGGACACTGTATACACACCGATCTTCAATATGATCGAAAGGCCCGTCGCCCCTGCGCTTGTCGTGCGTGTCGAAACAGACTGGTTTGCGCACGAGTCCGAGTTCCGGTACGTGTTGCAACCGGGAGAGGGTTTTCCGGGCGCACATACGATGCCCATCGGGCAGGTCTTCTTCGTGCCGCGCGAGGAGATCAGCCTTCGTGACTGCACTTCGGAGGAACTCGAGGCGATTCGCCTTTCCAAGGTCGAGTTCGCGCAGCAGAAGGCGGCGCAGAAGATCACCACGCCGTATGGCCTGCAGTACAGCCCGCACTATCTGCGTCAAACCCGTGCCCAGAAGCCGAGCGGGCAATAAAAGGATTCGTTAAGTCAGCTGGCGGCGTGCGGGGGTGCGACTCCTGGTCAGCGCGAGGAAGACCACTAGGATTCCCAACACCACGAGGATAGCGATTGCCGGCGCGAGTATCGCAATGAGCGAAGCGGCGAGCGAAGCCAGAAGCTCGAATGTGGCGACGATGAAGTTCCCGAAGCCGGCAGTCAATGCCGTGCTCTTCAGCCGCACGACGGACATGAATGTCTGAACGACGCCCGCCGTTCCACCGCCCGCGACGATGGCCACCGACCATCGCACCAGGGGCGGCATGTCTGTAACGACCGCCGCTGTAGCGATAACTCCCGCCATTACCGCCAAGGGTCCGGCAAGCAGATCCAGGAAGTTGTCGACTACCGGGATGTAGTAGGCACTGATTTCCAGGACCGCAGCAACAGCCAGCGCTATGATCGCCGGCCACGACGACAACCATTGAAATCCCGCCGACAAGGGAAGCCATTCCATTCGCGCTGTCACGCCCAGGACGAGCAACGGAACGAAAACCCGCATACCTGTCGCGGCCGCGAGACCGATTCCTATCGCGACCGACAGAAGCGCTTGAGTCCAGGTGATGTCCATGAACGCCCATGTTACTGGAACCGGGACAGGTTGCAAGAAAGTTGAATGAGTCCACAAAGTTTATAGACGGAGCGGCGATCGTACTGCGTCCACGGCTGTCAGGATTCGTTTTGAAAATGGTTTTCGCGAAGCGTTCTTCCGCGATCCCAAAGGTTGTGGTTTCATAACAATAAGTTCCACCTATCCACCCGCCTCTTTGTGTAAGGGCCTTCTCACACTTAAGCCTCTGCTAGGAGTGGAATTGCGCGTGCACTTGGCGTCTCAATAGAAGTCCGTGTACTGCAAGGACGTCACCCAATGGATACAGCGATTGTGAAAAATGAATCGACTCCCGTGCGGGAGTTTGCGGAACTAACGGCACAGGCTCGAGCAGCGTACCAGGAGAAGCGCACCAAAGAGTGCATCGACATTACGCAGCGGGTGCTTCTTGCCGATCCAGGCAACGCAGAAGCCAACGCCGTTCATGAGGCTGTCCAGGCGGACATTCAACGCGATCTTAACGATGCGCGCGCACTTCTTGAAGATTCGCGCAGCATGGCTGACGGTCAGAAATATAAGAAAGCAGCAGAGATCATTCTGCTGAAGATTCTCTATCTTGATGCAATCCATGCGGAAGCGAAGGAACTTCTCGTCGCTGCGAGGGGGCCGGCTGCTGTCATGACCCCGCCGCCCAGTTCGTTCAAGCGAATCAGCCGGCTTGAAGAAGCCGGGTTTACTGCAAGTCCGCAACCGGTCGTAGAGGAGCCAGAGCCGCGAGGGCAGGGGATGAGCCTGAAGGTCCCGCTCATCTGCGTCGCCCTCGTGGCTCTTGCGGCCGGTCTTTGGTTCTTCAGATCGAGGATCACTGGCATGGTATCGGAGGCTAGTGCTTTCTCCTCCAGAGCGATCGAAAATCGGCAGCCGGTAACGCCGCCGCCGGGACGCCCCACTGCTGCCAGCGCAACGCCGGCCAGAGTCTCGCTCGTGCCGACCGCGGAGCCGGCTCCGAACGCCGGGGCCAACTCTTATGTTCCCCCGGTTCCTGTTCCGGTAAAAAGCGCGGCCCCTGTGGTCGCCGCTGCTGCTCCTGCTGTGCCCGCTGCTCCTGCTCCTCCCGCGCAGGCAAGCAAGCCCGCTGTCAGCAAGGATCCCGGGTCGCTGGCTGTGAACTCCGCCATTGCTGCAGACATCTATATGGGGGACAAGTATCTCGGCGCGACGCCTACCACCCTTACGCTGCCGCCAGGACGCCAAACGATTGAGTATCGCCACGGCGATCTGCGGACCGTGATGACCCACGAAATCCGATCCGGGGAAGCAACTACGGCGTTTGTCACTTTCGAAACTGTCGTTCAAATCAACGCGCGTCCATGGGCGCAGGTATTCGTTGAGGGGACTTCGAGGAAGGCTCTGGGGCAGACTCCTCTCAGCTCTGTCCGAGTTCCCATTGGAAGTGTTCTGACATTTGAGAATCCCAACTTCCCACCGAAGAGCCAGCGGGTCAAGGAAGGAGATTCTGCGATCCAAATGGTTTTTCCGTAGAAGAGGTATCCGATGTTCTCATATTTTCTTGCTCTCTTTGTGACGTTTCAATCTGCAACGCAGCCTGCTTCTCAGGATGAAATCAAGGATGGTTTGCTTCGAGCGGAGTCGCTCTACTATGAAGCGAAGTTCGTTGAGTCCATCCAGTTGCTTGCTCGCGTAAATGATGCTCTGGCTACCCGGCCCGACAGGCTGCAGGATAGGATTTCGACCAAGCTCCAGCTGGCCCTGTCCAACATCGGGTTGAACGACACTGCATCCGCGAAAACATTCCTTACGGAGCTTTACGCTCTGGATCCGGAATACGTTCTGGACGCAAAACAGTTCTCGCCTAAGGTTGTCGCTCTGGCAAACGATGCGAAGAGTGACCAAAACAGGATGCGATGCGAGACAGCCGTTCAGGATGCGCGCAGGAGTCTCGCAGCCAATGATGCGGGAACACTAATGAGCATCATGAAGGCAATGCGACCAAAATGCTCCGGTCTCGCGGACGTGGAACCGGATGCCGCAGAGCTTCTCTACAAGACCGGGCTCACCTCCTACAAGCAAGGAGACTTTTCGTCGGCATTGAATTCGTTTCGTTCGGCTCTGAAGCTGTCGCCCAAACATGAGCTGGCGGCTCAATATGTAGAGCTCACCGAGAATAAGCTGCAGGTGGCCGAAGATCGTTTGTTACTGCAATGGCAAAAAAACTTCGACGCGAAAGACTATAGGGCGGCGGCCACAGACTACCGGCAGATCCAGGCCATCGGCAATAGCGGCAATCCGCAGACCATCAACCGAGTCACGCAGGAGTACCGCAAGGCGCTGACGTCGCTTCTGGATACCTGGAATCGAACCTGCGCGGGAGGCGACTACTCGAGCATGAGTCAGCTTCGCAGCCAGGTCTCGGACATGGTTCCGGAGCCTGGTTTTGCGGACGACCTGCAGGCCCAGATGTGGAACTGCACTGCAACGCCAGGGTCGAAGGCTGTCGCCAGACTGGATTCCAAGACAGACACCGTTGTGGAGGGTTCGGCCGGTGCTCGACAGAATTCCTCTTCGAGTTGTCTGCAGATGGATTCTCAATTGGCTCTTGCACGTCTGAAGACCCGTGTCGATCCGGAGATTCCCCCGGGCAGCCGGGCGTACCTGCAGAACTCGCAGGTTACGGTAAAGGTTAAAGCTCGAATTGATGAGAATGGCAACGTTACGCCTACTGAAGTGACGGGCACGAACATCATACTCAACAACGCCGTTCGTAACGCCGTCGGACGCTGGAAATTCACTCCGGTGTTGGATCGAAACGGCCCGCGCTGCGTGACCACTGAAATCCCGATCGTGATGGGTAAATAGGATTTTGTAGAAACATGCAAGTACTCGCAAAGCAGGAAAAAGCCGTGGACGCACGGTCGCTGAAAGACACCGACCGTGAGGAACTGCAAAGCGCGCTCAATCGCATGATGGAAGCGTCGGCACTGTGGAAGCGTGAACGCGCGCAGCTTGTTGCGGCTTGCGACCAGCTTCGACGCCAACTGAGGGACACCGAATCGGCGCTGGCTGTAGCGCGCGACCGGTCAGCGGGTAATGACGCTACGGGCGAGGCGGTAACCGCGTCCTGGGAGCAGGAACGAGCGCAACTCATCGCGCAGCACGATCAACTTCGAGGCCAGCTCAGTGAAAGTGAAGAGGGTGCTGCGATCGCACTGGAACGCCAGGTGGCCGCGGCGGTTGACCGCGCGCGAGTTGAACTGACGGCGGAAAACGAAAAGCTTCGCAACGAGCTCCAGCAGTCCGCTGATGCAGGCGTATGTTGGACGGAAGAGCGCAACAAGCTCCTTGATGAACTTGAAAGAACGAATCAACTCGTCGCGGATACCGAAATGGGAGCGGCTCTTGCTCTTGACCGGCAGATTGTGACGGCTGTCCAGCGCGTCAAAGAGGAGTGGGCGGACGAAGAAAAGAAGTTGCGAATGGAGATTCAGCGGCTGCAATCCCTGGAAACAGGCGACGGTTCGCCTCAGCACGCGCAGGACAATTTGGAAAACGCTAATACGGACTGGGTTGTTGAGCGTGACCGCCTCAGACACGAGCTGGACACGGCTATGCACCTGTGCGCTCGCCGGGGCTCAGAGAATGCCGAGCTTGCGGCTGAGCGGGATCGGCTGGCTCAGGAGCTTGCTCAAGCGGTCGAAAATCGGCAGTCAGTCGCCAGTGAGCAAGCCGCAACTGCGATGCGCAGTGAGATCGATGCCGCAGTTGCGCGAGTCCGCGTCGAACTTGAAGCCGAGAAAGAGCAGCTTCGGAAGCAGGACGACGAGGATCTTGCCGAACTCCAGACAGAACTCGACGACGCCAGGGTGCTTTTGACTGAAGCGCAGGCGGCTTACGCGTCTTCCGTGTCTGAATTGAAGGAGGCGGAAGACAAGAGTGTGGAGCTTCAGGAAGAGCGAAATCGACTGCGCGAGCAGCTGGAAGAGCTTATGGATCTCGCTGCCCAGAAGGAACTCGAGCGTCTCCACCTCAAGGAAGAATACGACCGAACCACGCAAATCCTCGAGGAAGCGACTTCGCCAACAAGTACCCGTGGGATCACAACAGGATTTGTGATTGCGGAAGAAGTCCGAGTGGAAGAGCTGATTCGTGATTTATCACTGATGATCGACGATCCTGCAACGGAGCTCTCTGCCGTCATTCGCAAGACTGTCGAACGCGCTCAGCTCGACTTTTATTTGAAAGGCCTGCGGTTCTCCTGCAGTGGCGGAGTCGCGTCCAGCCACTGACAACGGTGGGTCTCGGCCAATGCCGGCGGTGTAAAATGCCGTGAGGTAAGCGGATGAAACTGCCGTAAACCGCTGGCTGCTGTCCTAACGCGCCATTCGCATGCGTGCCCGACATTGCCGATCGTAAAACGGCCTCGATCTAATGTTCGAGCCGGCAATCTCCCGCGTGAAAGATGTACAGGATCTCCCAATCCTTACCCTAAGATTTCGGAAGGTTGGCCAGTTATCTCTTTCGGTGACTCGTCTTTGAAAGGAGACAGCTGTGAGAAAGGCTTTGGGAATTCTCCTGGCATCGCTCTTGATGACACAGGCTTTGTTCGCCCAGCAGCCCCTGGGCATCACTCGTGTTTTGCTCTACAAGAACGGAATGGCCTACATCGTTCGCAGCGGGCAGATTACCTCGCCTGTGAGCCTGACGTTCCACCCCGAGGATATGAATGACATCCTGAAGTCATTCACAGCATGGAATCCGGATACCGGAAATCTCTATTCCGTCGGCTACACGGCGGGAATTCCGTCGAGTCATATGCTCTCGCGTTTTCCTTTCGACATTTCCGGGCCCGATACGGGACTGGGAGGATTTCTGGTCCAGGTAAAAGGCGCAGACATCAAGTTGGATCACAGCGGCAAGGACCTGCAGGGGAAACTTGTTGCTGTCCAGCAGACCGATCACGCCACAGCGCCCCAGACGACTTCGTCGGACTATCGGTTGACCGTGCTGGTGCGGGACGGTTCCCTGCAAAGTGTGTGGTTGAGCGATGTGCGCTCTCTTGAGTTCGTCGATCCCCAGCTCCGCGAGCAGCTTCGTTCTTATTTGGAAGTGCTTGCGGCAGGACGGCAGGACGTGACGCGCGAAGTGAGCGTGTACCCGGTGCCGGCCCCGGGGCCGATTCAGGTGGCGTATCTACAGCAGTTCCCATTGTGGAAAACGAGTTATCGCGTGGACCTCGGAACTCGTGAGAGCAAGATTCAGGGGTGGGCACAGATTGACAACCCCACCGGCGAAGCATGGGAAAACGTGCAGGTGTCGCTGTTGTCGGGTGCTCCCGTTTCTTTCATCATGAACCTGTATGACCCGCTTTATACGAATCGAGCCACGGTGCCTGTACCCGGCGGACAAGTCGCCGCCCCCCGGCAATATGAGTCTGCGGTGGTCGTGCGCGACAGCGTACAGCAACAGGCGCAAGCAGGAGGGACCGTGGGTGGGGTCTTGGGCTCATTAGCGCTGACTGCTCCTTCCGCTGCGCCGACTCCCCCCTCCGCCGGTGGCGGTCGTGGCGGTGGGGGCGGCCGAGGCGGCGCTCCAGCACCCCCGCCACCGCCGGCCTCACCGCCTACGCCAGTTTTTCAGCAGGCAGACTCAGCTCGTGTCCAGGATTTTTACGAATACAAGTTTCCTTTCCCGGTTCGGATTGCAAGTCGACAGAGCGCGTTGCTGCCCTTCCTCCAAAAGACGATGAATGTCGAACGACTCTCAATTTTTAACGCACGTACAGATAGGGGCAACCCCAGGCTTGGGGCGCGGCTTGAGAACAACACAGACATTCCGTTTGAAGCCGGGCCCGTGACGTTCTTCCAGGACACCCGCTACGCCGGTGAAGCTGTCCTCGATTATCTGCCCCGTGGAGAGAAGGCCCTGGTCAGTTATGGAATCGACAACGATATTCAAATTTCGAGCAAGACCAATTCTCAACCCGAGAACACCGTACGTGTGGCCGTGAGTAAGGGTGTGGCTGTGCTCTTCATGGAATCTGTGCTCACGACGACCTATGAGATTCGCAACAAGAGCACGGAGAAGAAGGCGCTGATCGTCGAGCACCCGCGTTTAAACAACCGGACGTTGAAGGGAATCGATGCATTCGAGACGACGGATAGCTTCCACCGTTTTCGCATTACGCTGAATGCTTCGCAGGCTACAACGCTTGCTGTACCTGAAGTAGTGGCGAGGCAAACGAATATTTCCCTGACGACATTGACACGCCCGCAGTTGACGCTATTTGCGGGACGAGAAACGCCCCAGTCGGTGAGAGAAAAACTCGGTCAGATTGTCGATACGCAGGAGCGGGTCGCCGCGATGAGATCTGACATTGGAGCCGCTCAAGCAGGCATTGACACGCTGTTCCGGGATCAGGAACGACTGAGGGAGAATCTCAAGGCCCTCCGTGACGGCAACGAGGACCAGCAACTGCGGACACGCTATCTCGATCAGCTCAAACGGCAGGAAGACCAGATCGACGCCGGCCGAGCGCATATTGATGCCGTCAACAAGGAGATCACTGCCGCTCAGACGAGGCTGGAGGAGTTGATTTCAAATCTGGCGTTTGGTGGGTGAGTCGCGAAAGTTCAGCAGGTCTTCCCGGCATGCTCGATATCGTGACGCACTGTTTCGACCGCGACGCTCACCGCGATTATCGTGATCACCGCAAGTCCGATGACGTAAGCCGAGATCGCGCCGCGTCCATATCCGTACTCCAACAGTGTTGTTGCAATAATGGGGGCTAGCCCTCCGGCAAACACGGAAGCCAGCTGCGCGCCCAGCGAAGCGCCGCTGTATCTCACGCGGGCCCCGAATAGCTCCGAGAAAAATGCGCCTTGCGGCGCATACATGGCCCCGTGCCCTACGGACAAGGCGAGGACAAGGGCAAGCCGGACCATCCACGGAGACGCCGAGTCCATCATCCAGAACGCAGGGTAAGCCAGGAGCGCTGTCGTGACAGCGCCGAAGAGATAGACGGGTTTTCTGCCAACGGCATCGGACAGCGCTCCAAATACTGGGATCGAAAGAAGCTCCAACGCAGCCGCAATCATGATTCCCGTCAGGACGATGTTGCGGTCCATACCCACATGGGTTGTGCCGTAGATCAGCACGAAGACCGTGTAGATATAGAATGCGCCGTTTTCCGCGAGGCGGGCGCCCATCGCAATCAGCACCTCACGAGGATAATGCCGGAGTACATCGAGAATGGGCTGTCGCGCTTCCCGTCTCTGTTCCTTGACCCGGGAGAACGCAGGCGTTTCAACAATGCGCACGCGGATAACGAGGCCAACAATCACCAAAACAATGCTTACTAGAAACGGAATCCGCCACCCCCAGCTCAAGAACGTCTGCTGCGGAAGACGGGAAAACGGCGTAAAGAGCAGGGTGGAAAGAAGCAGTCCAGCGGGCACACCGATCTGCGGCCAGCTTCCGTAGAACCCGCGCTTTCCGGCGGGTGCGTGTTCTACTGCCATGAGAACTGCGCCGCCCCATTCCCCGCCCACACCGAATCCCTGTGCCACGCGAAGCAGTACCAGCAGGACTGCGGCAGCAGGTCCGATTTGCTCATAGGTGGGCAAAACGCCGATCAGGAAAGTCGCAATGCCCATGATCATCAGCGTCAGCACGAGCATCGATTTTCGGCCGATGCGATCGCCATAGTGGCCGATGACCACTCCACCTAATGGCCGCGCGATGAACCCGACCGCATAGGTGGTCAACGATGCAAGCTTTGCAACGAACGGATCAAACGTTGGAAAGAAGACCTTGTCCAGTACAAGGGCGGCTGCTGTCCCGTAGAGGAAGAAGTCGTACCACTCGATCGTTGTGCCGATAAGGCTCGCCAGCCCAACCATTCGAATCGAGCCCTGTTTGGTGTGCGCCATCGAGTTGCCTACTGCCACCTGAAGATCTTGAGTGCAATCACGAACGTCACGATTCCCCAGACGGCGAGTAACGCGATCTGAGGCGTTTGTGAGAAGACCGAGGCTCCGTCGATCATCACCGAGCGCATTGCGTCGATCAGTGCGGTCAGGGGCAATACTTTTATGAATGGCTGCGCGACATCGGGATATCGGCTTGATGAAAAGAAAATTCCCGACAGCATCCACATCGGGAGCATGACGAGATTCATCAGCCCCGACACGGCTTCAATCGTCTTCGCTCGGCTGGCAACGAGAAGTCCAAAACCCGAGAATGTCAGGCTGCCAAGTAGTATCAAGAACGCCGTCGCGATGAAGCTGCCATAGATCTTCACACCAAATGCGATTGCTGCGAAGACGATCAGAACGATGACTTCCGGAATCAAAAAACACATTCGACTCAGCATGACGGCGGAGAGAAAATGCGTTTTCTTCATCGGCGTGGCGAGAAATCGCTTGAGCAGTTTGCGAATCCTCATGTCCACGGTAACGAACCCTACACCCCACAGGCCGCCACCCATAATGCTCATACCGAGAAGGCCGGGAATTAGAAAATCGATGTAACGACCGCCGGGTTCTTTGAACTCACGGTCCTCTGAAGGAAAGGAGTCCTTTCGTCCTGCAGCCCGCTGCAAGGCGTCATCGGTTTCCTTTCGAGCAAGGACGCTGTCGCTGCGCGCGGGATCGTACAGATAGTCGAATCCTGACGACGACCCGTCCTTTGAAACGACGACTAACTGGGTCTTTCCAGTGCGAAGACGATTGCGGCACGTTGCTTCTTCGCACTTTCGCGTACTGAATTTCTGGTTGGCCTGAAGTGCCGTAATCGCAGTTTCTGCCTGCGACCCATCCTGAACATCGACAAAAACCCTGTCAACGGGCTGCTCGCGAAACGCGACGCCCAGCAGAACGGCCATCAGAATCGGGAAACCATAGACCCAGAAAACGGCTTCCGGTTCGCGAAAAAACTCTCGGAGACGCGCGAGCGTGAGTTGAACAATGGGCGAGCTTTTCATGCTGTTGACGAACCTTCTCTCAAGTGACGTCCCGTGAGTGTCACGAAAACGTCCTCGAGGCTGGCATGCCGAGTAGTGAGGTTGGACAGTTCATGGTTCGATTGCCGCAACCGATCGAGCAGCGCCGGCAGCGCAATGTGAGGTTCCGTGACGGCCAGCGAGTAGATACCATCCTCTACACGAACGCTGCGGACAGCGGGCAGGTCCACGAGGCTCGAGGAAGCGAGCGGTGTGTCGCCGTTGGAATTCATCACGCTGAAATCCAGAACGTGCTCGCCCCCGAGGCTTGCAATCAGTTCCCGTGGTGAGCCCTGCGCGATAACCTTTCCGTGATCCACGACGGCGACGCGGTCGCATAGCCGCTCGGCCTCATCCATGTAATGCGTGGTCAGCAGCACGGTTCGTCCGGAGTCTTTGAAACTGCGAATAATTTCCCACAGCTGGCGCCGCGACTGTGGATCGAGGCCCGTGGTGGGCTCGTCCATGAAGAGAAGCTTTGGATCGCCAATCAGGGCGCAGGCAACCGCGAGGCGTTGCTTTTGTCCACCCGAGAGCTTGCCGACGCGCGCGTTAAGCTTCTCCTCCAGAGAGACGCGTCCCAGAGCATCTTCTGGCCGAATTCCCTGGTGATAGAAACTACGAAAGAGCGTCAGCGTTTCGAGGACGGTGAGTTTCTCCGAAAGCTTTGTTTCCTGGAGAGATATCCCGATCTCCTGACGTATTTCATCGTCGGCTTGTCCCCACTTCATTCCCAGAACTTCGACTTCACCGCGACTTGCTTCCAGCAACCCCTCCAGAATCTCGATTGTTGTTGTTTTGCCGGCGCCATTGGGCCCAAGAAGACCGAAGCATTCTCCGGCTCCAACGGAAAGGTCGAGGCCATTGACGGCGTCCACTGGTGGTTTACCGGGATATTGCTTGTAAAGCTGGCGACAAACAATAGCGTTGGGCATCCGAAGATTATGCCTAAAAGAAGCTGCAAAGTCGTCAGTCCTTCGGCGATTATGGATGATATGGACCGCCGAATTTTGGCTGCGTTCTTGTACCTGGTGTTCTTTGTGCGATGCGCCTATGGCATGCAGGACACTCTTTCCGAGGCTCAAATCAGGGATCTCATTCGGAACTCGGCGGACAAGGATGTCGAAAACACGAAACGCGAGCGGGATTACACGTATATCCGGCGCGATGAAGAGCGGAAACTGGACAACACCGGCAAGGTAAAATCCACCGAGTCCAAGACGTACGAAATCATGGTGCTGGCCGGCGAGCATGCAGAAAAACTGATCGCCAAGGACGATAAGCCGCTTCCGGAGAAGGAAGCGAAGAATGAAGACGAAAAGATTCAAAAACTGATTGCCAAAGGCGAGAAGGAAAGCGAAAGCGACCGGAAGAAGCGCCTCGCCAAAGCCGATAAGGAAACGGAAGAGGGAAGGCAATTCGTTCGTGAAGTTGCCGATGCCTATGAGTTTCGTACTCGTGGGGTGGAAGACATCAATGGGCGCCCTGCGTATATCATCGATGCGGATCCCTTACCTGGTTACAAGCCGCGTCTGAAAGACGCGAAAATCCTGCCCAAAGTTCGCATGCGCCTTTGGATCGACAAAGAAGAACAGCAATGGGTGAAGATCGATATTGAGTGCATTGACACGTTCTCAATCGGCCTGTTCCTCGCACGTATAAACAAAGGTTCGACGATTCATGTCGAGCAGACTCGGGTTAACGATGAAGTCTGGTTGCCCAAGCACCTCAATCTGAAGGTCGATGCCCGTATCGCTCTCCTGAAAAATTTCGATGCGGAATACGATGTTACCTTCCGTGACTATCAGAAGTTCCGCACTGACGCTGTTATTCGGCCTCTCGGCGAGGTGCAGTGAAATTGCTGAGTCTTTTCAGTGCGGAAGCTGCCTACTTTGATGCCGGTTCCCTGAACTTTCCACAATCCGCTTGATCGACGCGGTCCCATACGGCCAGCGCGAGTTTGTATCCCATATATGCGCTCTGGGCGTCGACCTTTGCTTTCTGGTCTTTCACGGTGTGGAGTATTGATGGCCAGTCCGGTCCTATGCCGGCGAACGTCACAGCGGGAATCTTCCTCGCCAGGAACGCGCTTGAGTCGGCATCTGCCCCGCCTATCGGCGCCGAGTAAAAAGGCATGTGCAGTGCGGTGGCGGCATCCTCAGCGACTCTTATCAGCGACCCGGAGGAAGTGTTTGTCATGGCGAAGGGTGGAGCCAGCCCGAAGCTGTCGATGTTAATCATTGCGCAATAGCGGGGCAGATCTTCCTTCGCAATGGCATTGGCCATCGCCCGCGCGCCCACCAGTCCTTTCTCTTCGTTGTCAAAAGCCACGAATAGAACGGTCTTCTTTTGTTCGACTGCGCGAACGGACCTGTAAATGTGACTCATTGCAACGATACCGGACCAGTTGTCGATTGCGCCGCACCCCAGGTCCGCAAAGTCGTAATGTGCACCGATGATGATCGTCTCATCTGTCAGGCCTTTGCGTTTTACGACCAGGTTCTCGGCGCCACGAAACTTCGTGATTGTAATCTCGGAGGCATCTGCACCCATGCGCATGAATAAAACACGAACCGCTTCCAGGCGTTGGTTATGTTTGCAGGGCACGTCCTTGAAATCATTCGCAAAGTCATTCTCGGAGGACAATACATTGGGTTGCTGGCGCGCGAAGCCAGTGAGTCGCGCGAAGCCCGTGAGTGACGAGGCAACAACCAGAGCAGCAATCGAGCAGAGGAAAAGTCTCAGCAATCGATCGAAGGTCACAGGAAAACTCTAGCGTGAATTCGGTCAACGTAACCACAATTTACTGCGTTATTCCGGTGTCGAAATCGTGCGTGCGTACTTCGCTCCAAACAAGAAGACCAGCGAACAGTAGTACAGCCATGTCAGCAGGATCATGATGGAACCCGCTGCTCCGTAGATGGAGCTGAAACCCCGCTGGAAGCCGTATAGAGCGACCACGCCCTTGCCGACGCTGAAAAGAACAGCCGCGACGAACGCGCCTACGAACGCATGCCACCAATGGACTTTCACGCGCGGCAATAATTTGTAACTTAGGAAATAGAGGATCGTGATGACGAGAAAGGAAACGCCGTCGTCGATCCAATGCCAGACTGGTTCAAATCCCGGCAAAAGGGCATTCACATATCGGCGGTATACCGAGGCGTCCGAGTTCACGAGAACGGATATTTGAAGAAACAGTCCAGCCCCGACGCCCAGGACCAGCGTCCACAGCCGATGAAGCATGTTCTGCAGGAATGCGCGTCTTCCTGGTCGGGGGTGGACGTTCCACATGGCATCGACGGCGCGCTGTAATTCGTACGTGAATGCAGAGGCCCCAATCACGAGCATTACTACAGCCAACGCGGTGTATCCCACACCCTTTTCGCGTGTCTGTCCCATGTGCACCACGCCACGCGCAACCAGCGCCGCCGCTTCCGGACTGACAAAATCCGCGAACTGCGTGCGAACCTGGTCTAAGCTGTCGCCGCTGTGCACGAACCCGACCAGAAAAGTGATGATGACCAGAAAAGGCGCGATCGAGAAAACAGTGCAATAGGCGAGCACAGCAGCTCTGTCGAGAGCGTGGTCGCGAAACCAGCTTTTCCCTGCCTTTTTGAACAGCTTCAGAAGATGGAAAAGTTGCATGCCGGATTATGGGACCGAAGTTCAGTTCACGAAAAGAGATGATGACCTGATGGGAACGACCCGATATCACGGCACGCAGATAAAATAGATCGCGACAACCGTGATCACCCCGATGGTTCCCACGATGAACCCGCTCTTTCTTCTTGTACGAAGCGAAAGCAATGTAACCATGCCCGTCAGGGAACTGATCGTGAGGAGTATTGCTGAGAAGTCTATGGTCCAATACCACGCGGAGCCCGCATCGAAGCCTTTGTGCAGGTCATCCAGCCTTCCCAGAATGCCGCGATTTTCCACTTCGACTTCGCCCATACGCTCGGCGCGGTGAATCGTGACAAGTGTGCGCCTTCCCGGAGCCGCGAAAATTACCTGGATGTCGGATTCATCTTCCCGATAATCGGTAACGGGGGACCGGACGCCGAGGGTTTTCTGGAGATAGCTGGAGATTGCGGCCCGGTCCGGAGACTCTATCAACTCCGCGGGCATTTCGATTGTCTTCGTTGTGATCTCAGGATTGCTCAGTCCGAAATCCTGATGATTGAGCGTTAGTCCTGTTATTGCAAACAGCAGTACGAGCGTGAATCCTGCCATGGACACGTAGATGTGCACCAGCAGGCCCCAGTGTGTGATGACGCGGAAAATGTGCTTCATGCAGCGTTCTGTGGGGGCCTATCGCTCATAAGGATTTAAGACCGTAAATCAGTCATCCACAATTGTCCATAGCCGAATCCGGTCTGCGTTCCGGAGCGAGAAGCAAACGCCTGGAGGATTTGAATTCCCGCTGCTCACGCGTCAACGGATCGATGAAGGCGAGCCTTTGGGCGAGCAATTGCAATGGGAGACCTGAAGGCTCTGGTTGACGCATGTCAGGGTAAAGAAGATCTCCAAGGATAGGAAATCCGATCGAGCTCATGTGCACGCGAAGTTGATGCTTCTTACCGGTGGCCGGAACAAGCCGGAAGAGTCCACGGTCATCGCGAATTTCGATGAGATCGATTCTCGTGATGGCATTCGTGGGTTCGTTTTCCACGATTTGCCTGCGAAACCAGGGTTCTCCTGCGGTCAGGTGGTTCCTCAGGATCCAATGCCGTTCTCCCGGAACCGCTCGAACAGATGCAATGGCGAAGTATTCCCGTTCGATTGTTCCCCTGGCGAAGAGTTCGTGGTAGTGCGCGCGAAACTCGGGCTTGATCGCGAAGAGAACTAACCCTGCGGTGTCTCGATCGAGACGATGTAAAGGCGCGAGATTGTCAAAGCCGGTTCGTTCGCGCAATCGGTTCACGAGCGCGCGCGAGACGTGATTACCCGCGGGGGTTACCGGCATGCCATGAGGCTTATCGGCCACGAGGATCTCGTCGTTCTGATAGATGACCGTCTCTGTTTCCTGGGCGTCAGGTTCCTCGGGGATTTCTTTCAGGTACAAGATTGTGAGGCCATAGGAATATGGCGAGTCTTCACCCAGGATCACCCCGGTGGATGTCGTGACCAATCCTCGAGCCATTCGATGTTGCCATACGGATGACGGGATATGCGGGAAGCGCGACGTCAAGTGCTCCAGTATGGTTGCCGGAGGAGACGCAACCTTTGGCAAATAGAGGCGCGACCGATGCATGTGGGAAATCATCGCATCGATCGATGAGATACTCACAGCGGCTTCAACAATGAACGAGCGATTGCCCATCTACGACATTGAGCTTCAGATTGTCGCGGCATTGCAGACGAAACGCCGGCTGATGGTCCAGGCCCCTACAGGATCGGGAAAGTCCACCCAGGTTCCACAGATGCTGCGGAATCACGGATTCCTGGATAGGGGACAAGCCGTGATTCTGCAGCCACGACGGCTGGCAGCGCGGTTGCTCGCATCTCGAGTGGCGCATGAGTTAGGCG
>Ga0105248_10000489_pt1 | contig 45002 bp, 45 predicted proteins | sample KBSS34metaG_FD_81524 | JGI IMG/M metagenome (GOLD analysis project Ga0105248, IMG submission 81524) | Switchgrass rhizosphere microbial communities from Kellogg Biological Station, Michigan, USA - KBS S3-4 metaG | ecosystem: Host-associated > Plants > Roots > Rhizosphere > Soil | place...
CACCTCCATGCGGGCCGGGTGAGCGGGATCGGCGGGCGGGTCGGTGAAGACCGCGGCAGGCGGCAGCGCGATGGCCCGGGCGTGGGCGTGCGGCGCGAGGAGCGAGACGGCGGCGCAGGCCGCGAGCACCCAGGTCTTCATCGTCGGCTCCCAGAAGAATACGTTGTAAATCTATGGACGCTTTCGCGGCGGCGTTCAACCCATGGGGCCGACGACCTGGGCCAGAGCCTCATGGCGATCGGCCCCTTCCAGGTGGATCAGCGACCAGACCGCGTAGAACAGCAAGGGCCAGCGCTGGCCGGAGGTGTCGGCCCTGAAGACGGCCTCGGCGGCGGCGGGCTCCATGACCTTGCGCACGGCCTCGACCTTGCCGATGCGGGCGGCAATGTCGGCGGCGCGGGGCGCGATCCAGGCCTCCACCGGGACGGTGAAGCCCTGCTTGTGGGCCCAGGGCTCGGCGGCCGGGCAGGCGCGCTCCAGCCACTTGCGCAGGATCCATTTGCCGTAGCGGCCGCGGACCTTCAGCCGATCCGGCAACGGGAAGGCGAAGGCGGCGACCTCGGGATCGAGGAACGGCGTACGGCCCTCCAGACCGTGAGCCATGAGGCAACGGTCGAGCTTCAGGAGCAGGTCGTTGGGGAGCCAGGTGACGATGTCGGCCCACTGGGCCTGCTGCAGGGGTGTGAGGCCGGACGGCGGGCGGGCTTCGGCCCGCCACTTGCCGAGCAGCGCGGGGTCGGACGGCCGAGGCTCGGCCGGACGTCCGCCCAGCCAGGCCGGTCGCAACGCGCGGCGGTAGCGGCCGTAGCCGCCGAACAGCTCGTCGCCGCCCTCGCCGGTGAGCACGACGGTCAGCGTGTCCTTGGCGGCCTCGGCCAGTTTCCAGGTGGGCAGGGTGGCGTAGTCGGCGGTGGGATCGTCCAGCGCCCAGGCGACCTCAGGTAGGATGCGCCAGAAGTCGGCCTCGCCGAACCGGGTCTCGCGCCAGTCGAGGTTCAGCGCGCGCGCGACCTTCTCGGCCTGGGCGCGCTCGTCCTTGGCTTCCGGGGCGTCGAAGCCGCAGGTGTAGGTGGTCACTGGGCGTTCGTTCAGCCGCGCCATCAGGGTGGCGATGGCGGTGGAGTCGATGCCACCCGAGAGGAACAAGCCGTAGGGCACGTCGGAGCGCTGATGGACGCGCACGGAGTCCTCGAGCACCGCGTCGAGGCGAGAGATCAAGTTTGCCTCCCCTGCGAAGCGGGGGAGGGGGACCGTCGGCCGAAGAGCCGATGGTGGAGGGGGCGAGACCTGGCGCGGTGCGGCTTGCGCCCTCTCCACCGCTCGCTCTTCGCTCTGCTCGGCGAGCGGTCCCCCTCCCCCATAAATGGGGGAGGCAAGGGGCAGCCAGGGCTTGCGCTGGCCCGTCGTGATGCGGCCGTTGCGGACCTCGACGATCTCGCCGGGGGCGAGGCGGCGCAGGCCGTGGAAGGGGGTGCGGGCGCCGAGCGTGTAGTTGAAGGCGAGGAGTTCCTTGGCGACGGTGGGGTCGAGGGTCGGGGCCAGCAGGCCGGCGGCGAAGAAGGCGCGGGGCTCCGAGGCGAAGGCCAGGCCCCCGTCATGTTCCATGATGTAGAGCGGCTTGATGCCGAAGGGGTCGCGGGCCAGCCAGCTGCGGCCGTCGCCGCCCACGAGGCAGAGCGCGTACATGCCGCGCAGCCGGGCGAAGGCGGCCTCGCCCTCGCGGGCGTAGAGGTGCAGGAAGGGCTCGAAGTCGGAGCCGGTGGAGAGCTCGCCCTTGAGCTGGTGCTCTTCGGCGAGCTCGACGTAGTTGTAGATCTCGCCGTTGCCCACGACCGTGGAGCCGGCCGCGTGCAGCGGCTGCCAGCCGCCTTCCAGGTCGATGATGGAGAGGCGCGCGTGGGCCAGCGCTGCGCCGGCCTGGTCCTCGATGCGGATGCCGTCGGGACCGCGATGGGTGAGCGCGGCGATCATCGGACCCGCGCGCGCGTCCGCACCGCCCAACTGGCCGGCGATGCCGCACATTAAAGCGCCTCGTAATCGGCGAAGAGGGTCTTCCATTGGCCGACGACGGCGGCCTCGGAGAATTCGGCGGCGACGCGCTTCTTGCCGCGGGTGATGAACTCCTTGCGGAGCGCCTTGTCGGCCAGCAGAAGGCGCACGCCCTGGGCCAGGCCGTCGGCGTCGTCGATCCTGGTGAGCAGGCCGTCGCGGCCGTCCTCGATCAGCGCCTTGGGGCCCTTGGAGGCGGCCGCGATCACCGGCAGGCCGTGCGCCCAGGCCTGGATTACCACATTGCCCAGCGGCTCCTGGCGCGAGGGGAAGACGCAGATGTCAGCGGCCCGATAGAGCGCCGAAGGGTCGGTGCGCCAGCCGAGGAACCGCACCCGGTTCGAAACGCCCAGCGCCTCGGCCATGCCGCGCAGCTTGGCCTCCAGAGGCCCGGCGCCGGCGATCCAGAGGTAGGCATCAGGAAGCTGGGCCAGCGCGGTCAAGCTGACGTCATGGGCCTTGACCTCATGCAGGCGGCCCATGCCGAGCAGCAGGGGCGCGCCCTTGGGCGTGTCCAGGCTCGCGCGGTCGACGGGCGCCACGTCCTGGGCGGGCTCGGCGAAGTTGGGGATGTAGCGGACCCGCCCGGCCGGCCAGCCCTGGCTGACGATCCATTCGGCGATGTCCTCGGTGTTGGCCACCAGCTCGTCGAAGCCGGCGTAGTATTTGAGGTTGTAGTAGCCGCCGAGCCGGCCGATGCGCGCCCAGGGGCCCTTGGGCGTATGGCGCGCGGCGCGATTCATCCAGGCGAGCGCCAGGTTCGCGCCCTGCAGCTTGGCGTAGCCGGCGGCGGCCAGCGGCGTGAGGATGTCGATGGGGCCGCCGAAGCCCAGCACCTTGACCGGCACGCCGGCCCGGCTGAGCGCGGCTTCACGGCCGATATGTTTGCGGATCGCGGCGGCCTGCTTGACGCCCGCGCGCTGAAGGGCCGTCACGAGGTCGACGAAGTAGGTCTCCGCCCCGCCGTCCCCGGCCGTTCCCAGAAGGTGCAACACGCCCATGTGTGGTCTGAACCTAGCGGGTCAGGGCCCGGGGGGCGAGGGGGAAGCGTGGGGCCACGAGCGGAGGTTGGGCGTTCAAACTGCCGTGCGCGCGGCGGGAGGTCGGGAGCGTGAAGGCTTCGAGCTTACTTCTGCTCGGGGAGTAGGCCGAACCACGTCGCGCTGGCTCGCTGTCCGTTGTGAAAACTCTCCTTCGCCGCCGCGATATCGTCGGCGGTGAAGCTTGAGGAGATGTCGCCCAGAAGAAACAAGAATGACAATACCGCCACCACGCCGAGTAGGCCGTTGGCGACCTTATGGTTTGAAAACTTGGTCCTGAACCAAGCTCCTCCCGACACGGCAAACAGAAGCAGTTCGAACACCCATTGGATTTCCAGCATGTTGCCCCTCGGGGATCGGGAGCATGAGAATGGTCGAAGTGGTCCGCACCGCCAACTCCCTTGATTGCAGGGCTGTCGGCGGTCGCGGGGCCTGGTTCTTGCCTCTAGGGCCGTGACGTGGGATTTTGAGCCTCTAAGAGCGTCGGCCCCGCCGTCACGGCCCGGTTGATGGGAAGGGCGGCCCGCATCACGCAGGGCCGCTCTTTGCGTTTCTAGGGTTCACCTATCAAGGACCGCGGATCAGGCGCATCGCGCTCTCCCGCTGGCGTCGGCGGGAGCGCCGGTTGGTCAGCAGGAGCACTCTCGCAGCATGTAAATTCGCGGACTAATGGCGCGGGGAATTCGCGGGGAATTCGCGGCTACTTTTCCGCCACCCGAGGGCGGCCCTTACGGATTTCGCCTTTTAATTCGCGGATCGAGCGCAATAATTCGCGGAAGCCGTCTCGGGATACGCTGTTGTCAGGATACATCGCACCAATGGCCCGCCTGGCGAACGACTCAGTAGCGGCCTCCGCGCCGTGGACAGCCACAAACACCTCGCAGAACCGCCGCTGTTCGGCTTCGGGCAGAGGCTTTCGGTTGTCGGGCGAGTTCGGCGCGCCGGAGTCTGCGGGTGAGCCCGGCGCCAGCGTTTGGAGGTAGCGGTGCACGCGAGCGGGCTCAAAGCGCACGTTCAGTGCCGTGTAGTCCGAAGCGTAGTAGCCATAGCCGCCTGAACTGGCCCGCTGGAAACGGCAATCACCTCGCTCCCAAAAAGCCTGCTCAAATTGGGCCGCCCAATACGTCCAGTGGTTCGGGCCGATGACAACATGGGGCTGGAGCTGGCCGCTCTTGAATTGGAAATACTCAGCGGCCGTAACGAGAAGACCATTGCGCATGCGCTCAGCAAGCGCGTCCACCCGGTCCATGTGCTCCCACTTAGGAAGCATCGCGAGCACTTCTGGCGGCCGAAGGTAAGTCGCAAACTCTTCTGGTGTGATCCCCGCCATCGACCCAAAGGGTCGGGCGCCTACTGCGTCATGTCAATTTATGGCCGTCTCTCTCAAACTCTAGCATCGGCAGACCGCGCGGCTCGAGCCGAGCAAGTACTCCGAGCGACTGCTGGTCGACGCCGCGATCTCGGCGCGCCGGGCCGAGGAGGACCCCTCGAGGCAGCCGATGCAGGTGATCGTCAAACGGTTCACCGACGTCACGCCGGAAGACGAGGCCGAGGCCGACGCCACGGAGGCCTGGTTCGAGGCGCGCGGGCGGTAGGCGATGAGCGGAACCTGTTGGAGAGGCTTTCCCAAGCCGGCTTGAAGCCGGGAATTCGAGCCCCTATAACCCGCGCCTCGCGCTGGGAGCCCCGGGGCTGGGTAGCTCAGATGGTTAGAGCGGTGGATTCATAACCCACAGGTCGGCGGTTCGATCCCGCCCCCAGCCACCACCCGGCTCCCGCGCGATTTTCCCTTTAGGCAGGCCGGGCCGCGCCCCATTCGTTCCAGGCGGCAATCCGGGGCGTCGAGGGCAGGTACATGCTCTCGACCGGGTCGAGCTTGAAGCCGGCGTCGGCGATGGCCGCGGAGATCGGGCGGGTCAGGTGGCAGCCGCCGGCCATGCGCTTCCAGAGCGGCTCCCAGAAGCCTTGCCACTTGGCGAGGCCCGGGTCGGGGGCGAGGCCGTGCTCGCAGTAGAGGAAGGTTCCGCCGGGCTTCAGCACGCGGCGGGCTTCGGCCAGCGCGCGGGGCGGCGCATGCACCGAGCAGAGGGTGAAGGTGCAGACGATGCTGTCGAAGCTCTTGTCCTCGAAGGGCAGGGCCTCGGCGGTCCCGTCCTGGACGTCGACGCTGAGGCGCGGGTCGCGCGGCGCGGCCAAGGCGGCGGCGCGCAGCTCCGGGGTCGGGTCGACGCCAACCAGGGTGGTGACCTTGTCCGGGTCGTAGAACGGCAGGTTCAGGCCCATGCCGATGCCCAGTTCCAGGACCCGGCCGGCGGCCCGGGGCACGATCTTGGCCCGCTGGCGCATGATCGGATTGGACGAGCAGCCGGCGCTCAGCAGCTTCGGCAGGATGTAGCGGTTGTAGAGCGAAGCCATCGGTCGAGCCCCCTAGTTCGGATCGTAGACTTTCGGCGCGGCGCCCAGGGCGACGGGGCCGAGCGTCGTGCGGCCGGCCTGGAAGTAGAGGGTGGCCTGGGCCGCGTCGCCGCCGGCCTGGCGGGCTTCGGCGACCTGGCCGGCGGCGGTGGCGGCGCTCGGGTCGATGACGCCGGTCTCCCCCATGGCGGTGAGGGCGCGCGGCGCCTGGCGCAGGGTGAGCGGCAGGGTCCCGGCCAGGCGGCCGTCGGGGGCGGCGCGCAGGGAACCGCCCGTGGCGCCGACGATGGCGTCGCCCGCGGTGAGGCCGGCCTGGCGCACGGTCATGGTCCCGCCGGCGTCTGACCAGCGGCGCACCGCGTCTGGCCAGGACTTGCCGTTGAAAGCGCTCACCTTGGAGATCGTGGAATTCCAGACGATGGAGACCGGCTTGCCGTCGGCGACGCGGGCGAACAGGCCGGAGACGCGGGCCTGGCCGTTCTCGACGCTGGCGAAGACGCCGCCCTCGTCATTGGGGCCGGCGCGCAGGTGGAATTCGACGCGGTCGGCGGCGGTGAGCGCGAACGGCTGGGCGCCGGGGGCCGGCGCGAAGTTGAGCTTCACGCCTTCGAAGGAGAGGCTGGGCGGGTGGCTGGTCAGGTGGGTGAGGCTGGCGCGGACCAGCTTACCGGTGACCACCACCGGACCGCCCTGCGGCCTTACGAAGGTCAGGCTGACCGGGGCGGCGATCAGCCAGCTGCCGAGCGAGAAGGCGTTGGCCTCGGCGTCGATGCGCGGCGCCTCCAGGGCCCAGCCGCCGGGGGCGGCGGCGCGGACCTCGGTCAAGGTCACGTCCATGCGGAAGGGATAGCCGCCGATCGTGCGCTCCTTCCAGGAGAGCGGATAGCCGGCGGTGGTGAGGTTGGCCGCGGCGGTGTCTAGGCCTGCGGCAAGCCTGTCGCGCGCCACAGCCCAGTAGCCGCTCCAGGCGGCCGCGGCGATGGCGAGCGCTATGAATGGGCCGTAGAGGCCCCAGCGCCTCGGCTTGTCGGGCTGGGGTTTGCGGGCGGCGATCTGATCGGGCAGAGACATGGACCTCTTATAGCCGCGGGGCGCGATGTCGGACGAGCTTTGGGTTTTCGGCTACGGCAGCCTGATGTGGAACCCGGGGTTCCCCTATGCCGAGCGGGCAGCCGCGACCCTGGCCGGGCGCAGGCGCGCCTTCTGCATCTATTCGGTGCATCACCGGGGCACCTATGCGCGCAAGGGGCTGGTGCTGGGCCTGGCGCCGGGCGGGTCGGTGCGTGGCATGGCCTACCGCGTGGCGCTGGCCGACTGGGACGGGGTCTACGCCTATCTGATGGAGCGCGAGCAGCCGACCGAGACCTATGTGGAGTCGCGCAAGGCGGTGCGGCTGGCCGACGGGCGCCGCGTGCAGGCGCTGACCTTCCTCTCCGACCCGCACCATCCGCAGTGGGCGGGCGTGCTCAGCCTTGAGCGGCAGGCCGAGCTGATCGCCGGGGCCTCAGGCCTGTCGGGACGCAACGTCGACTACCTGCGCGACCTGGTCTCCCACCTGCGCGAGGAAGGGATGTGCGAGCGGTCGATGGAAACCCTGCTGGGCCTGGTGGAGGCGCGCGAACTCAGAGGCTGAGCAGCTTTGCCGAGGCGGTCTCGATGCGCTCCTGCAGGATACGCATGAACTCCGCGCGTTTCAGGCCGGGCGGGATCGGCTCCAGGTATTCGAAGACGATGGTGCCGGGATGGCGCAGGAAGCCGTGCCTGGGCCAATGGACGCCGGAGTTGGTGGCCACCGGGTGCACCGGCACGTCGATCTCGCGGTAGAGGGCGGCGATGCCAGGCTTGTAGTCGGGGGGCGCGCCGATCGGCTGGCGGTGGCCTTCGGGGAAGATGACGATCTGGCGGTGGTCGGCGAACAGGATCTTGGCTTCGCGGACCATCTTCTTGAGCGCCGTGGCGCCGGCCTCGCGGTCGACGACGATGGAGCCGACCTTCTGGGCGTACCAGCCGAACCAGGGGATCCACATCAGCTCCTTCTTCATGACGAAGCTCGAGGAGGGGAGCACGCTGAACTGGGCGAAGACGTCGAGCATGCACTGGTGCTTCGGCGCGATCAGGGCGGCGCCCACGGGCATGTGCTCGCGGCCGCGGACCTCGACGCGGACGCCGCAGACGACCCGCAGCAGGAAGACCACGCCGTAGCTCCAGATCTCGAACATCTTCAGCGACCAGCTCACCGGACCGAGCAGGATCGGGGTGCAGCCGACGGCGCAAAGCACGCCCCAGAGGTAGAACAGGGCCACGAAGATCAGGGATCGGACGGCGGTCAAGCTCAGCTCTTCTGTTGCGTCTGTTGCGTCTGTTTCAGTTGTGTTGGCGGCGTCGCGCGGGGGCCCAGCCCCAGCACGGCTTCGCGGCCGAGGATCGCCAGATACTTGCAATACTCCACCACCATCAAGCGCGCGGCGCGCGGGCTGCGCCACCAATGGCGGACGCGCAGGGCTGGTGTGGGAACGGCGTAGACCTGCAGCGTGACCTGGGGCGGGCGCAGGACGGCGCGCAGCTCCAGCATGGCGCGGGGCATGTGGTAGTCCGAGGTGACGATGGTCAGGCTGGAGAACTTCATGGACTTCGCCCAGTCGGCGGTCTCCCGCGCGTTGCCCACCGTGTCGACGGCGGTGAAGCCTAAGTCCACGCAGCAGTCGTAGAGGCGGCGCACGGAGCCGGTGGCGGCGCGCAGCTGCTCGCGGGTCACCTCGCGGTTGACGCCGGAGACCAGGACGCGGCGACCCAGGCGCTGGGAGAGCAGGCTGACCCCGGCGGCGATGCGCTCGTTGGAGTTGGCGCCGGTGAGCACCACGACGCCGTCGGCGGCGGCGGGCTGGGGCATGGGCGTCAGGTGCTGCACCCGCGCGGCGAAGGCGAACAGGCCCGCGGCCCAGATGAGCGCGATCACGGCGAAGGCGGCCAACGATCTCATGCCGCCCCCAACCTACGCCATATCCCGGATCAGCTTCATGGCGGTGAGCTGGGCGGCGGTGGCGGCGACCACGGCGGCGATCAGCGGGCAGGGGATGACGGCCAGCAGGTCGCTCCAGGCCAGCGGCAGGGCTGGCGTCAGGCCGCCGCCGCCGCCGGCCAGGCGCAGGCCGCCGGCCAGCACCGCCGCGGCGGCCGCACCCATGGCCCCGGCGACGCCGGCGACCCGGGCGAAGCGGACCTGGAAGAGCCGGGCGATGAAGCCGTCCTCGGCGCCGGCCATGTGCAGCACCTCGACCACGTCCTCGCGGGCCGCCAGGCCGGCGCGGGTGGCGAAGGCGACCACCGCCCCGGCGGCCGCGGCGATAATCAGGAACACCCCGCCGCCCAGCCAGCGAACCAGACCGCCAGCCCGGCGGATGTCCTTGATCCACAGAGAGTGGTCGTCGACCGTGGCGTCGACCTGATCGGCCTTCAGGGCCGCGGCCAGGCGCTTGCCGTCGGCGGGATGGCGTGGGTCCAGCGTGACCGCCACCAGGCGCGGCACCGGCAGGTCCTCCAGGTCGGAGACGTCGCCCAGCCAGGGGCGGATCAGGTCGTAGGCCTTGGCGGGCTCAAGCGCGCGGGCCTCGGCGACGCCGGGGACGCCGGAGAGCGCCTCGGCGGCGCGGGCGGCGGCGGCGTCGGGGGTCTCGCCGCCGCGCGGGCGGACGATCACCGTGGCCTCGCCGGTGAGCTGCCCGGTCCAGCCGCTCGCGGCGCGGTTGGCGGCGATGACGCTCATGGCGGTCAGGCAGGCCAGGAAGCAGAGCACGGCGACCACGAAGATCAGGGCGCCGTCGCGGGCCTCCTTCTCCGGCAGGAAGGGCGCGGGCTTCCACTTGGCGGGATCGAACATCTCACTCACAGCAGCACCGGTCCCTGCAGCGGCCGCTGGGAGATGCGGCCGCGCTCCAGCAACAGCACCGCCTTGCCGGAGCGGGCGATCAGGTCCTGATCGTGGGTGGCGATGACCACGGTGGTGCCCAGTCGGTTGAGCTCGACGAACAGCCGGAAGATGCGCAGCGCCATCTCGTGGTCGACATTGCCGGTGGGTTCGTCGGCCAGAAGGATGTCGGGGCGCGCGACGACGGCGCGGGCGATGGCCAGGCGCTGGCGCTCGCCGCCGGCCAGGGTGGGCGGCATGGCGTGCATGCGGCCGCCCAGGCCGACCCAGGAGAGCAGTTCGGCCACGTCGGAGCGGTACTCGGCGGGCTTGCGGCCGGCGATGCGCAGGGGGAGCGCCGCGTTGTCGAAGGCCGAGAGATGCTCGAGCAGCAGCAGGTCCTGGAACACCACGCCGATGCGGCGGCGCAGGCGCGGCTTGGCGCCGGGCGGCAAGTGGGCGACGTCCTCGCCGAACAGGTGGATCAGCCCCTTCGAGGGCCGCGCCGCCAGGTAGATCAGCTTGAGCAGAGAGCTCTTGCCCGCACCGGAGGGGCCGGTGACGAAATGGAAGGAGCCCGGGGCAAGGCTGAAATTCAGGTCGCTGAGTACGTCCGGCCCGCGCCCATAGCGCATCGAGACGTCGTCGAACCGGACGACCTCATCGGCGGTCTGGCTGGCCGCGGCGGCATTGGCGTTTCTGGACATGGAGGCCGAAATCGGCGACCTCGGTTTGGAGGTTTACGGGAGCGTCCGATTCGAGCGTCACGATACTGACGCCGGTTCCCGAGCGCCACCGCTGATCCGCAAAATCCCAGCAATTTAAAGGCCTAGCCCGGCGGCGCGCGCACGCACGCGCCCTCGGGTCGCCTGTCTCGTAGTCGATATAGACTGCGCTCTAGTGTTCATGTATTACTTAGGAGTGTGAGATATATACAGTATTCACTGTGATCAATTCGTTACATATGAAGATGATGTTGGGATGTGGTCGTTGAACGCCGTTGACCGCATTTGAATAGGATAAGTAACTGTGTCCCTTCGATCTCTCGCCGCGGGCCGGGGATCTGAATTATCGCGCGGGCGGCCCCTCTGGGCCGCTCCTGGAGGGACTAGAATTGAAAACCAACTCTACGCGTGAGCGCCTGCTGGCCTCATCGATGATCTGCGGCGCGGCATTTCTCGGCCTGTCCGCCACTCAGGCCGTCGCCGCCGCGGCTGCTGCGAACACCAGCGAAGTCTCCGAGATCGTCGTCACCGGCACGCGTATCCCGACGCCGAACCTGACCAGCGTCGCCCCGGTGACCAGCGTGACGGCCGCCGACATCAAGGCGCAGGGCGTCAGCCGCGTCGAAGACCTCATCAACTCCCTGCCGCAGGCCTTCGCCGCGCAGGGCTCCAACGTGTCGAATGGCTCGGACGGCACCGCGACGGTGAACCTGCGCGGCCTCGGCCCAAACCGCACCCTGGTGCTGGTGGACGGCCGCCGCCTGATGGCCGGCAACCCAAGCTCGGGGATCGGGTCGGTCAGCGCGGACCTGAACTTCATTCCGACCGCGCTGGTTGAGCGGGTCGACATCCTGACCGGCGGCGCCTCGGCGGTGTACGGCGCGGACGCCGTGGCCGGCGTCGTCAACTTCATCATGAACAAGAACTTCGAGGGCGTGCGCCTGGACGCCCAGTACTCGTTCTACCAGCACAGCCAGCAGGACCCGAGCGGGATCCAGTCGGTGATCCGCGCCGCGCGAGCCACGGCGGCGGTGCCGTCCAACTTCACCGTGCCGGGTGATTTCAAGGGCGGCGAGGGCGACCAGCAGAGCATCACGATCGGTGTCAACGCGCCGGACGGCAAGGGCAACATCACCGCCTACGCGACCCACGTGAACATCAATCCAGTGACGGCCAACAACTTCGACTACACCGCCTGCTCGCTGAATTCCGGCACGACCTTCGCCGCGGCCGGTTGCGGCGGTTCGGGCACGGCCTTCCCGGCGCGCCTGGGCGCCTTCACGGTCAATCCGGACGGCACCAGCACGGTGCGTCCGCGCAATGCGGCGACCGACATCTACAATTTCTCGCCGACCAACTACCTGCAGCGACCCGACCAGCGCTATGGCCTCGGCGCCTTCGCCCACTACGAGGTGAACCCGCACTTCCAGGCCTACATGGACGTGATGTTCATGGAGGATAATTCCACCGCGCAGATCGCGCCCGGCGGCATCTTCGTCGGCGGCGGTCCGGGCCCGGGCGGCGCCTACCAGATCAACTGCAACAACCCGCTGGCCTCGCAGCAGGAACTCAACGCGCTCTGCGGCGCCAACGCCAACACGCCGTTCATCCAGAACCTGACGATCGCGCGGCGGAACGTGGAAGGCGGCGGCCGTCTGGCCATCTTCGACCACCAGGAGCAACGCTATGTCGTTGGCTTGAAAGGCGAACTGGGCGGCGACTGGTCGTATGACGCGTTCATGCAGTACGGCAAGACCTCGGTGAACACCCAGAACGACAATTTCTTCATCACCAGCCACATCAACAACGCGCTGCTGGCCACCACCAACGCCCAGGGTCAGATCGTCTGCCAGAACGGCGGCGCGGATGGGTGCGTCCCGTACAACATCTTCAACGCCAACGGCGTCACCAAGGCGCAGCTCAACTATCTGCAGGCGCCGTCTTTCACGACCGGCAACATCATCGAGCAGGTGGCCAACTTCAACATCGTCGGCGCCCTGCCGGACAGCATCAAGAGCCCGCTGGCCAACGACAAGGTCGGCGTCTCCTTCGGCGCCGAGTATCGCCGTGAACACCTCGACTTCTCGGCCGACCTGGCCACCTCGGCGGGCGAGCTGAACGGACTGGGCGCGGCGCTGCCGCCGGTGAACGGCGGCTATGACGTCTACGAGCTCTACGGTGAAGCCCGCGTGCCCCTGGTGCAGGACCAACCCTGGGCCAAGGACATCACCGCCGAGTTCGCCTACCGGTATTCCGACTACTCGAACGCCGGGACGACCAACACCTACAAGGCGTCAGGCGACTGGACGGTGATCGACGGCCTGCGCTTCCGCGCCGGCTACAACCGCGCCGTCCGCGCGCCCAACGTGGTGGAACTGTTCGCGCCGCAGAACGTGGTGCTGGACGGCACGGTCGATCCCTGCGCCGGCTTGACGGCGGGCGATCCGCTGGTGGCCAAGTGCGCCAGCCTGTTCAACCTGACCACAGCCCAGGTGCTGGCCCTCGAGCCGGATCCGGCCAAGCAATATAACGGCAAGCAGGGCGGCAACCCGAACCTGCGTCCCGAGAAGGCCGACACCTATACGGTCGGCGCCGTGTGGTCCCCGAGCTTCGTGCCCGGCCTCAACCTCACCGCCGACTGGTTCGACATCAAGGTCGACGACTACATCTCCAACGTCGGCGCCAACGTCCTGCTGACCACCTGCATCAGCGGGGTGCACCCAGAGTTCTGTTCGTTGGTGCACCGCGACGCCGTCGGTTCGATCCGCTCGACCCAAGGCTTCGTGATCGACACCGTGCTCAACACCGGCGGTCTGCACACCTCGGGCCTCGACGTCTCGGCGACCTACCGCACCGGCCTGGACATCTTCGGCCTCAAGGACATGGGCTCGGTCTCGGCGAACTTCGTCGGCACCTACCTCGACAAGCTGGAGACCACCATCCTGACCGGCGGCCCGGCGATCAACTGCGCGGGCCTGTTCGGGGCGACCTGTACGACACTGGGCGGAAACCCGAACCCGAACCCCAAGTGGCGCCACAAGCTGCGGGTCACCTGGAGCACGCCGTTCGAGGCGGGCTGGTTCGGCAACCTGGGCCTGTCGGCGCAGTGGCGCTTCTACAGCGAGGTCAAGGTGGACGGCACGTCGGGCGACCCGGCGCTGACCGCTCCGGTGCAGGCCACCGACGCCAAGCTCAGCGCGCGCAGCTACCTCGACCTGCTCGCCACGTTCAAGATCAAGGACAACTACTCGTTCCGCGTCGGGGTGAACAACGTGCTCGACCAGGATCCGCCGATCACCGGCTCCAACAACTGCGCCCCGGTGGTCTGCAACCAGAACGTCTATGCCCAGATGTACGACTCGATCGGCCGCTACATCTTCGTGGGTCTCACCGCCGACTTCTGACGGCATTCTCCGAGGAGAAACCGGCCTTTCCCCAACGGGTCGGATGCGGGGCGGTGGAAACACCGCCCCGCTTGCTGTTCCAAGCCGCCAAGCGGGTTCCTCTTTCCCTTGTGGGAGGAGGTGTCAGCCGGATGGCTGACGGAGGTGGGGTTTTGCTCCGTTCGCCGCGCGATACTGAGCTTCGGGTGAAGCTGAGGGTTCTGAGAGACCCCACCTCCGACCTGCATGCGCAGGCCACCTCCTCCCACAAGGGGAGGAGGGAGCGCTATTGCTGGATGGTGACGCCGCGGCGGATGATCTCGTCGAGGGCGTCACGCAGGCGCTCGCCCTCGGGCGTCAGGTGCAGGACGTGGCTGCGCCCGTCGCTGGGCCTAAGGTAAGGCTCGATCAGGCCGAGCGCCGGGGGCACCGACCAGGGCGAGTCCGCACGGCCCAGTGCGCGCAGGTTCCGCGAGGCGGCCGACTGCGACATGCCGGCGACGAAGGCCAGCTCCTGCACGGAGAGGCCCTCGTTCTCGCAGGTGTAGAGGAAGGCCACGACCTCGTTGAAGCTGACGCGCGGATCGAGCGCCCGAAACGCCATCAGCGCCTCGAGCAGGCTGTCGCGGCGGCGCACGGGTCTCAATCTTGAGCGTAGTTGTTCAGCGCGCCGGTCGCCGCGCGTGGCGGGGCGGGCGTCATCGGCATCGGCGTGCGGCTGCGGCGTTCGCGCAGCGCCAGCGTCGCCTCGGGATAGGTCGAGCGGATGAAGGCCAGGATTTCCTCCAGGCGCTTCTTGTGATCGGCCAGCGCGAAGTAGTCGCCGGCCGGCAGGTCGATCGAGATTTGTCCGTGAAGCTTCATGCTACTTACTCCCCAAATATCAGTTCACCAGACCCGGGCGCGCGCCTCCGGGCTGAGATAGAGCCGGTCGCCCGGCGCGACGCCCCAGGCCTGGTACCAGGCGTCGAGATTGCGGACGGTGTCGCTGCGATAGGCGCCCGGCGCGTGGATGTCGGTGGCGATCTGGCGGCGCAGCGCCGCCTCGTTCTGCGAACGCCGCCACCGCTGCGCAAAGGCCAGGAAGAAGCGCTGCTCACCGGTGAGGCCGTCCTTGACCACGTCGGGGGCCCCGTGCAGCGAGGCGATGTAGGCCTCGTGGGCCACCATCAGGCCGGCCAGGTCGGCGGTGTTCTCGCCGGCGGTCTGCTGGCCGTTCACGCAGAGGCCGGGCTGCGGGCAGTAGGCGCTGGCCTGGGCTGCGATGCGCGCCGTGGCGGCCTGGTAGCGCTCGCGGTCGGCGGCCGTCCACCAGCTCACCAGGCGGCCCTTGTCGTCGTACTGGTTTCCCAGCTCGTCGAAGCTGTGGCCGATCTCGTGGGCCAGGCCCGCGCCGGCCGAGCCGTAGTTGGAGGCCGCGTCACCGGCGTAGTCGAAATAGGGCGGCTGCAGGATGCCGGCGCCGAAGTCCATGGCGTTCGGGGTGAACAGGATCACCGCGCCCACCGAATGCGGCGCGATGGCCCAGAGCTTCGGATCGACCGGCTGGCACAGCCGCGCCAGGCTCTGGCGATAGGCGAAACGCTCGACGCGTCGCGCGTTGGCATAGGCCTCGCCACGCATGATCGCGAGGCCGGAATAGTCGGTCCAGCGGTCGGGATAGCCGAGCTCGACCTTCAGCGCGGCGAGCTTGACGAGCGCCTTTTCCCGGGTGGCCGGCGCCATCCAGTCGAGGTTCGTGATGCGGGCGCGCCAGGCGGTGCGCAGGGACTCCATCATGGCGACCGCGGCGGCCTTGGCCTGCGGCGGGAAGTAGCGCTCGACGTAGATGCGGCCGACCGCCTCGCCGAGCGCGGCGCTGGTGACGTCGAGGGCCTGTTGCGCGCGATCTGCCGAGGCGCCCCCATTTGCAGGCATGCCGCCGAACATCGCCGCGTGCTCGGCGCGGAAGGCCTTGGGCAGGACGTCGGCGGCGTGCTCGAGCAGGCGGAAGCGCAGATAGTCCTTCCAGACCTCCAGCGGCTGGCTTGCGACCAGGGCGGAGAGGCCGCTCACCGCGTGCGGCTGCCAGACGATGAAGGTCGCCTGCCCGTCGAGGCCGGCGGCGCGGAACCAGGCGGCCCAGTCGATCCCCGGCGCCCTGGCGGCAAAGTCGGCGCGTTTCCAGGGGTTGTTGGTCTTGGGGACGTCGGCGGTGTCGGCGGCCGAGGCATGGGCCGTGGCGATGCGGGTCTCCAGCGCCAGGATGGCGGCGGCCTTGGCCGCGGCGTCGGGCGTCCCGGCAAGGGTCAGGACGGCGGCGATATGGGCCTGGTAGCGCCTGCGTTGCTCGGCGGCGGCGGGCGAGGGGTCGAGGTAGTCCTCGCGGTCCGACAGCCCCAGGCCGCCCTGAAGCAGGTGCGGATAGTAGTGGTCTCCGTCATCGAAGCCCTGCTGCACCCAAAGCCCGAACAAGCCCTCCGTGCGTTGCGTCGTGCCGTCGACGTCGGCGCGCAGGCTGCGGCCGAGGTAGGCGGAGAGGCCGGGCTTGTCGTGAATGGCCGCGATGGCGGCCAGGTCGGCCTCGAGCGGCGCGAGGCCCTTCGCCTCGATGCCGGCCTCGTCCATCAGGCTGGCGTAGAAGTCGCCGACCTTCTGCCGGTATGGCGACCCCGCCGGCCGGGCGTCGGCGTCCTGGACGAGCGCCAGCACGCGGCCGCGGGTCAGGGCGGTCAGGGCGGCGCCCGTGCCATAGGCCCCGCTGGCGGGCGGCGGGTTGGCCGCCAGCCACGGGCCGTTGGCGAAGCCGTAGAAGTCGTCGCCGGGCCGGACCGAGCGGTCGATATCCGGCGCGGCGGTCGCCGCGGTCGCCATCAGCAGCGTGATCAGGGCCGCGGTCAGGCCGGCGGAGCCGTGAGGCCTGGAACGGGTGCGAAGTGCGCGCATGCTCGACGCCTGGACGGGCCTCGGCGCAACCGTATGCGCAGCCTGCCCCCCACGGCCTCCTTGACAGCTTCTAGTCAGCATCGATTGTGGCGTTGGAAGCATCGCGTCGCCATAAACAAGACGGCGGCAGGGCCTGACGAAATGGTCGAAAATCACCTGGTTGATAGTCAAATCGTCGGCGCGCGTGACGCCATCGACGAGAAGCTCATCGCGCTTTTGCGCCAGGATGCGCGCATGTCGGTGACCGCGCTGGCCCGCGCCGTGGCCCTGTCACGCACGGCGGTTCAGGCCCGTGTCGCGCGGCTGGAGCGGGACGAGGTGATCATCGGCTATCGCGCCGTCCTGGGCGAGCGCACCGACGCCGGCCTTCGCGCGGTGCTCTCCGTGACCTTCAGCCAGAGACCCTGCCATCCGGTGGTCGAGAAGTTCCGCCGCTGGCCGGAGATCACCAACTACTATTCGGTCACCGGTCCGGTGGACGCCTTCATGGTTGTGCGGGTGAAGAACGCCCAGGAGCTGTCGAGCTTCGTCGACCGGTTGAGCGCGGTGCCGGGCGTCGGGCGGGTGGGCTCCTCGGTGATGCTGCGGGAAGACTTCAACTGAGGCCTGCCCAGGTCAGGACGGCTTGCCCCTTTTTTCCCCTGCGGTAGCTTCGAGCGGCTAAGCGCATGCGTTCGGCGGCGGCCTCAATATTACGCTAAGGGCCGACGGAGTGATAATGCGGGCGCGACGGGGATTCGCCGGATCCAGCGCGGCCACGAACAACGGAAGTCCGAGATTCACATTCGCCATCAAAACGCCGCCCGACCCAGCCGGATCCAGCCGGCATGATCCTGACCTGTCCGGAATGCGCCACCAGCTATTTCGTGGACGACTCACGGATCAAGGTTGGGCGCCAGGTGAAGTGCTCCAACTGCGGGGCGCGCTGGGTGGCTCAGACCGAAGCCGGCGCGGCGACGCCCGCGGCGCCGGCGCCCGCTGCTGCGCCGAAGCCCGCGTCCGCGCCAACCAAGGCCTTCGTTGTCGACGATCTGGTGGTCGAGGGGCCGGAGACGCCGGCGGAGGCCGCCGCCGCCGCGGCCGCGGCCAAGGCGGCGAAACCCGCCAAGCCGGAGACCAGCGCCCGGCGCGAAGCCAACGGCAAGGTGATGGTCTGGGCCGGCAGCGCGGCGGTGATCGTCGCCCTGGTGGTCGCGGTCCTGGTGTTCCGCGACCAGGTGGTTCGGGCCTGGCCGGCCAGCGGCAAGGCCTACACCAGCGTCGGCGTGCCGGTGAACACGCTGGGCCTGGTGATCGAGGGCGTGCGCGCCGACCCGGCGTTCCAGGGCGGCCGCCCGGTGCTGTCGGTGACCGGCCGGATCCGCAACATCCGAGACGCCGCGGCAGTCTCGCCGGAGCTCAAGGTCAGCCTGCTGGACAAGGGCGGCAAGCCGCTGACCACCAAGCTGGCCCGGCCAATCGATCCCAATGTGCCGGCCCACGCGGTGCGCCACTTCGCCGTGGCCGTGGTCGACCCGCCGGCCGGCATGCGCGACCTGGAGGTGACGTTCGGGCCGGCGCCGAAGGGCGGGGTCAAGGTTCCGATCGCCACGCGCGCCGTGGTCACGCCGGGCGCCGCGCCGCTGCCGCCGGTCGAGGACGCCAAGCCCCTGCCGCCCGGCAGCCCGGACGCCCTGCCTTCGCATCCATGACGGACCTTCCATGACCCAAGCTCTCCCGACCGTCCTGCTGGCCGAGGACGAGGTGGCTGCCCGCGTCGAGGCCCTGGCCAAGGTGATCGCGCCGCAGATCGACGACGACACGGTGGCCGTCTGCCTGCTGACCGGAGGGCTGTGGTTCTGCGCCGATCTGATGCGCGCCCTGTCTCGGGCCGGACGCAATGTCGGCTTCGACGCGATCTGGCTGGCGTCCTATGGCGACGAGCGGGCGAGCCGGGGGCGGTGCGAAGTCCGCGCGGACCTGCAGCGGCCGCTGGCCGGGCGCACGGCGCTGGTCATCGACGACGTGTTCGACACCGGGCTTTCGCTGTCGGAGGCGGCGCGGCTGGTGCGCGACGCCGGCGCGGCGCGGGTGCTGACCAGCGTGTTCGCCTCCAAGCCCTGGCCGACGCCCAGGGCCATCGAGCCGGATTTCGTAGCCTGGGAAGCGCCAGCCCGCTTCCTGGTCGGCTACGGCATGGACGCCAGCGGCGCCTTCAGGGGGCTGCCGTATATCGGCGCTCTGGACTAGCGGTCCAAAAACCCCGGCGACGCCTGCGCCGCCAGGGCTGCTGGGCGAGCGGCTAGAACTTCTTCTGCACGCCGATCTTGACGGTCCGGCCGAGCGGGTCGGCCGTCAGCGCATCGTAGTTGATGTCGGTCCGCGCGAAAGGCGGATCCTTGTCGAAGAGGTTGGTGACCGCCAGCGTGATCCGCGTGTCGTAAGGCGCGTCCCAAAGCAGGGCGACATCCTGCAGCAGCTGCTCCTTGATCTTCCGGCCGGCCGTGACGATCCCCGTGGGGTTGGTCGGGGTCACATAGATCGGGTTGAAGGCAAAGAGCGCCGAGCGCTGATCGACGTAGTGATCGATGTAGCGCAACTGGTAGTGCAGGTTGATGGGACCGCGCGCGTAGTTGAGGCCGAAGGTGCCCTTCCACCGGGGGATCGGATAGGCGATCTGTCCTGAGTTATAGAAGCCGGCCGCCTGGAAGGCCGGGATCGTCACCGTGCCGATCTGCAGGGCGCCGACCGAGTACTCGTGGACATAGGTGAAGAGGGTGGTGGCGGTGACCTCTCCTCCGAGCAGTTCGGGCCACTGGTAGCTGAAGTCGAAGTCCACGCCGTCGGTGCGCACTTTCGGCCCGTTGATCGCCTGCAGATTGACCGCCACGACGCCTGGTCCGCACGGCCCGTTGAACACCAGGTGCGAGGCGATGAAGGCCGCCAGAGCCGGACTTGCGCAGTTGTTCGCGCCGCTGGCGCCGTTGGGGAAGACGGCGCTGATCACCGGGGCCAGCGGCTCGGAGGTCAGCACCTTCTGAAAGTCGTAGTTCCAGTAGTCGATCGTCCCTCGGAAGCCGCCGGACTGGGCGATGACGCCGAGGCTGTAGACGAGCGCTGTCTCGGGCTGGAGCTTCGGATTGCCGATAGTCGAGACCGGTATGAAGGTGCCGAGAACCTGCTGCAGGCCGGTTGTGGGATTGGGAATCAGTGAGGCCTGGGGCGGCGCGCGGAACGTGCTGCCGACTGAGCCGCGGAAGGCCAGCCACTCATTGGCCTGCCAGCGAAGGCGGGCCTGCGGATTGAAGGTGTCGCCGCCGAGGTTGCCGTAGTCCTCGTAGCGCGCGGCCAACTCAAGCACCAGGGTGTCGGTGATCGGTAGGTTGAGTTCGCCGAACGCCGCGTAGATGTTCTGGCTGATGTCGACCGGGACGGAAACCGGACCGAACACGTTGGGGCCGGTGCCCGTGGTGACGGCGGGGTTGGGGTTCGACGGGAAGATGCAATCGTTGACCCCGACCGGCGGGGCCGAGTTCGAACAGGGCGAAATCACCTCGTTGCCGAACTGGCTGTAGCCGGTCTTGTAGTCATTGTGCCGCCACTGGACGCCGCCGGCCCACTTGATCTCACCGCCCGGCAGCGTCCATGGCAGGGCGCCCGACAGCACAGCGTTCAGCTCGTAGTCCTGGAAGTTCGTGTTGGCCGTCTGCACCGGCATGATCCAGTCGGCGAGCGCGGCGGTGTTGGCGAGCGAGGACACGAAGCCAGGGTTGGTCAGTCCGCGATTGGGCGCGCCCGGAATGCCGTTGGAAAATGGATTGAGCCACTGGCAGCCGCCGGCGCCCGGCGTGCCCGTCCTGTAGTCGCAATTGGGACCGCCCAGGCCGCGCAGAGCCAGTTCCAGCCGGTCGGTCAGGCTGTCGCGCCCTTCGCCAAACGACTTGTAGCGACCGTAGCTGAAGTTCACGTCGTACTTGACCCCCGAGGTCACATCGCCCTTCAGGCCCGCGTCGAGCAGGATCTGGTCGTGCCAATAGCGGCCGCCGACACCGTGCGAGTAGTTGTAGAGCGGGTTGCCGCCGGTGAGGTACGGACGGAAGGTCCCGATGGTCATCAGCGCGCCGCCCGTGGTGGCCGGGAACTGTCCTGGGTTGGCGGCGATGTAGGCGGCGAAGCCCGGGTTCGTCACGGGCACGAAATAGGCCAGCGAGGACACCGGCGGTCCGCCGACCGTCAGCTGGGGTATGGTGCTGAAGCCCGTGGGCATCACGGCGAAGGGCACCGGCCGGGTCGTCACATAGGACGGCGACGACTTGAAGAACGGCAGGTTGGTGTAGCCGTAAGTGGCGTCGAGATGCAGCTCGTGGTGCTCGGCGAACTTCCAGTTGAGCTGGCCGAACACCTGGTAGCGATCTTCCTTCTCCTCAAGGTTGTCCCAGATGGAGTACTGGCCGCGGCAGCTCGTCCAAGGCAGCAGGGGCGCGGCGTTCGCATTGGCGGTCGTTAGCTGCCCGCCGAGCGCGGTGCAGCCCAGGTCAAGGCGTCCGCCGGCGAGCGGTGTGCCCGTCGCGGTGGACGGCGTGAACGCTTCGGGGTTACCGCCGCCCGTCCAGCCGCCCTCGGGGTTCTGGTCATAGGTCCGGTGGGCGAAGTCCTTTCCAAGGACCCCTAGCTCGGAGCGGTGTTGATAGCCGCCTGAGATCAGCGCATCCCAGTTTCCGCCGACCTTTCCCCAGGTGAGGTTGGCCGTCCAGTCACCGCCCTTGGATCCGTCGATCTGGCGGTAGTCGCCGCCGGCCTCGAGGCCGTCGAAGGATCGCTTCGTGATGAAGTTCACAACGCCGCCGATGGCGTCCGACCCATAGGTGGCGGCGGCGCCGTCCTTGAGCACCTCCACCCGACCGATGGCCGACAGCGGCAGCATGTTGAGGTCCGGCGCCAGGGCAAAGGCTTGCGGCAGGCGGTGTCCGTTGAACAGGGCAAGCGTCCGCTCAGGCCCCAGGCCCCGCAGATTGACGGTCGAGACCCCGTAGAGGCCCTGGCCGCGGCCGCCGGCGACGAACTGGTTCGATTCGCCGATCACGCCGGAGGATTCGGGCAGCTGCTTGATGATCTCGATCACCGTCGGCGCGCCCTGCCGCTTGAGCATTTCCTGCGTGACGATGTCCACGGGCAGGGCGGCGGTCTGCGGCGTTCCGCCGATATAGGATCCGGTGACGACGACTTCACTGGCCGTGGGCGGGGCGGCCGCCGCCGCGTCGGCGGCAAGCGCCGGTGACGAGCCCAGGACCCAGACAAGGGCCAGCGCCGAGCCGGCGCAGAGGTGGCTGCGGATCATCTCTATCCTCCCGAGTCCGCATTCCCGCCCTTGTGGCAGGCGGTGAATTTTTGGACCGCACGTCAATTTCTGCGCCCGTCCGGACGTTTGTGAAGCAGATTCTTTCTATGATGAAATATTTATGAGCCCGCAGGACACTCTATCGAGTTGAATAAATTACAGTTATTGGACAACATCGTTACCTGTATTTCATTTTGAAAGTGGTCGATGGGGTGCTGGGGTCGAGGACCCGGATGCGGGACGCCTCGGTGACCGCCGTGCGCGCAAGCGCGCCGTGACCATTTTCGGTCAGCGTCCCAGCGAAGTCGCCGCTAGAATAGGATTCTTCTGGACGCGGGCCCAGGGAGAGGCGATCGCCGGACATGGAAATACCGGCGCGCCCTAATGCCGCCGCATCTGTGCAGCTTTCGCAGCGTCACCTCTCGATGGAGCCTACGACCTTGACGACACGTGCGGCCGCCCTGGCGGCCCTTCTGATCCTCGCCGGCGCGCCCCTTTTTGGGGTCTTGGGCGCCTGCAGCCCGGGCGGCCAGGCGGCCGGCGGCGGTGGCGCCGCTGCGACGCCGGCCAAGTTCGCGGGCCTCGACGGCGAGATCCTCAAGTGGCGGGGCGAGATCATCGCCCAGGATCCGCTGTGCAAGCAGACCGCCGCTGACCAGAAGTGCCAGGGCTTCGACGTGGCCTGCAAAGCCGAGCGGACCGTGACGGCCGACGACGCGGCCAAGGGCATCGTCTCTCGCGTCGTGGTCTCGATGACCTGGACCGGGTTCGACCCGAAGTTCAGCCACGCGCAGAACGGCTCGCAGACGGCGGAGTTCGCCAAGGGCGCGTCCGGCTGGACACGCATCGACCACAAGCCGGTCAACATGAACACCTGCGGCGATCTCTGAGCTGGTTCAGTCGGGCCCTTCGGCGGCCGCGGACTCCAGTTCGTCAATCCGCTGATGGTAGACGTTCATCAGGGCGTTGCGTGAGTAGCGGGCCGCGCCCTCGCGAATCCTCAGCCATTCATCCTGGTCCGCTCTGAGCTCGTCCTCCGGGACGCCGGAACGGAGAGCCGCGCCGAAAGCCCGTCGCAGACGACGGTCGGCGGCGCCGAGCTGCGGATCGCCGCAGACCATTTGCTCGGCATAGGATCGAAGACCGTCGCACGGGTTCGCAGGTGTTCGCGCGTCGGCCATCGCCACCGGCGGGGCCGCACGGATCGGCGGCGGTGGCGCGGGCTCGACCGGCGCCACGGGCGCGAGCGCCTCGCGGGGCCGTGGCGTGTCTTGCGGAGCGAGGGCGCGCGGCGGCGCGGGAACGGGCGGTGCGCGCAGGGCGGTTTGGATCGGCGGCGGCGCTGAAACGCCAGCGGGGAGGCCGTTCGGCGGAGGGAGGTTGGCGTCCGAGGGACCTGGCTCCGGGGCTGCCAGCGGCGGCATGGGTCCGCGCACCACCTGCAGGCGCGGAACGACAGAGGCTTCTTCCTGGTCTGCGGAGAGCGCGGGGCGCGACAGGCGGGTAAGGCCCACGCCCGAGGCGATCGCCGCCACGAGAACCAATCCGATCGCTATTCCGGGCCAGGCGCGCAGGCGTCGCCCCGCCTCCTCAGGCGGCTTGGCCATGGTCATCTCGGGCTCGAGCGGCGGCGCGGCCCAGGAAGCCCTCTCCGGTTCCACGCGCGCGTAGCGCGGCGTGTCATCCGAGTAGGATGAAAACCCGAACCCGTGGGTCACAGGCCCGCTGGCGCTGCGATCATCGGCTGGCATGACTTACGGCCCTATGCGGCGTCCCTGCCTCAATAGCTCGCGGGGCGGAAGGTGGTTGCAAACACCCTGCGAGTGGACGCCGCCGCCCTGGGCGCGCCAACTACCTCCACCATTCGAATCGGGAGGGGTCCATGATCGGTTCCATCTATGCGCCGGTGATCGCGCTGGTGCTCTGGTCGTTCGTGATGTGGGCCTGGCTCTACGCCACGCGCATCCCGGCGATGCTGGCGTCCGGCAAGACCTACGATCCACGCGGACCGGCCTCGCAGCTGGAAGAGATGATCCCGCCGCAGGTGCGCTGGAAGGCGGACAACTACAATCACCTGATGGAGCAGCCGACGCTGTTCTACGCCACGGCGCTGACCCTGGCGCTGATCGGCCACGGTGTGGGGCTGAACGCCTGGCTAGCCTGGGCCTATGTGGCGATCCGCATCGTCCACAGCCTGGTGCAGGCGACGGTCAATCACATCATGCTGCGCTTCTCGATCTTCATGGTCAGCTCGCTGGTGCTGCTGGCCTTGGCGATCCGCGCGGCGATGGTGGTGTTCGCGGGCTAGGCGGGCGCCGTCTGGGCCGGCGCGCGCACCTTCGGCTTCACCTTGGCTATGCAGAGCAGGGACTCCACGCAGTCGCGGATCGACTCGTCGAGCGGCCGGAACTCCACGCCAGTGACCGCGCGGATGCGGTCGTTGCGCAGGTCGCCCAGCGCCCAGATCGCACGGAACTCCGCCTCGCGGGCCTGGATGCGCTCGGGGAAGGGATCGGTGACCGGCGGCGTGTCGTGGCGCAGCTCCGGCAACAGGCGATCGATGTCGGCGCAGATGTCCTCGACGTTTCGCGTGTCGGTGGACCAGGCGATGAAGCGCTCGCCGTTCATCACCTCGGCGCTTTCCAGCAGGCCGATGTGGCAGGCGGCGTCATCGCGGACGTCGACGGTCATCCAGGGGCGATAGACGTCGGTCTGGCGGCAGTGGCCTTCCAGCATGCCCTCGATCAGGTGCTGCCAGGGGCCCATGTCTTTCTGGTGCGCGGACTGGATGGGGCCCACGTTGTCGCCCGGGCAGCAGGTGATGGCATCCCACCGGCCGCTCTTCTCGGCGGCCTCGGCGAAGGCGCGCTCGGCGATCAGCTTGCCCATGGAATAGCCCTGGCCGCGCTCGGGCGTGCGCTTGGGGTTCAGCTCGTCGGGGAAGCGGTCCTCGTAGAAGACCGGGCGGCGCACGATCTCCTGCAGGTCCATCTCGGAGATGACCGCGGCGATGGAGGAGGTAACCACGGCGCGGGTGACGCTGCCCGAGTTCTCGATGCTGGCGATGATGTGGTCGCAGGTGCGTTGCACGTAGTCCGGATCGGTGTAGGCCGAGACGTGGCTGATGTGGGCGACGCCGTTACAGCCCGCGAAGACCGCGTCGAAGCAGCCCGGGTTGTCGAGGTCGGCGCTGTGCAGGGTGAGGCGGCCGGACGCGTAGCCCGGCATGGCCTTCAGGAAGCCCACGCGGCCGTCGTCATTGGCGTTGCGGACGCAGGCGCGGACCCTGTAGCCCTTGTCGAGGAGGAGGCGGACGGTCCAACCGCCGAGGAACCCCGCCGCGCCAGTGACCGCGACCGTGCCGCGCTTGGGAATGGGAGACATCGGGACGTTCCTCCGGTGGGTTTTTCTAAAGCCAGGGCGCGGGCTGCTCGCGGGACAGCATGTCCTCATAGGTGGGCCGGGGCCGGACAACAGCGAAGACGTCGCCCTTGACCAGAACCTCCGGCGCCAGCAGGCGCGAATTGTACTCGCTGGACATGGCCGCGCCATAGGCGCCGGCGCTCATGAAGGCGATCAGGTCGCCGGCTTCCAGCGGCGGCAGGGCACGGTCGCGGGTGAAGGTGTCGCCGGTCTCGCAGATCGGGCCGACCACGTCGTAGGTCACCGCCTCGCCGTCGCGCGGCCGGACCGGCCGGATGTCGTGGTAGGCGTCGTACATAGCCGGGCGCAGCAGGTCGTTCATGGCCGCGTCGAGCACCAGGAACTTGCGGCCTTCCGGGCGCGCGTTGACGTGCAGCACGCGGGCGACCAGCACGCCGGCGTTGGCGACGATCATCCGGCCGGGCTCGAAGGCGAACTGGATGTCGGTGAGGCCCTTCATGACCTCGGCGATCATGGCGGCGTAGGCCGAGGGCTCCGGCGGGGTTGGCTGGTTGAAATAGGGCACGCCCAGGCCGCCGCCGAGGTCGAGGCGCTCGATCTGGTGGCCCTCTCCGCGCAGGCGCTCGACCAGCTTGCGCATCTTGCGGAAGGCGGCTTCCAGGGGCGCGAGGTCGGTGATCTGGCTGCCGATGTGGCAGGTGACGCCGACCGGGCGCACGCCCGACATGTTGGCGGCGTTGGCGTAGAGCCGCTCGGCCTCAGAGAGCGAGACGCCGAACTTGTTCTCCGCCTTGCCGGTGGAGATCTTGGCGTGGCCGCCGGCCTCGACATCCGGATTGACCCGGATCGCCACGGTGGCGCGCGTCCCCATCTGCTGGGCGACAGTGTTGATCAGATGCAGCTCCGGCTCGGACTCCACATTGATCTCGGAAACGCCGGTCTGCAGGGCGAAGGCGATCTCGCCCTCGGTCTTGCCGACGCCGGAGAAGACGATGCGTTCGGGCGGTACGCCGGCGGCGAGCGCGCGGCGGATTTCGCCCTCGGAGACCACGTCGGCGCCGGCGCCGAGATTGGCCAGGGTACGCAGGACGGCGACGTTGGAGTTGGCCTTCACCGCGTAGGCGATCAGCGGCTCGACCAGGCCCGCGCCGGTCAGAGCGTCGCGCAGGACCGTGAAATGGCGCTCAAGGGTGGCGGAGGAATAGACATAGACCGGCGTGCCGATCTCGGCGGCGATCTTCGCCAGCGGCACGCCTTCGCAATAGAGCTCGCCCCCCTGAAGCTCGAAGTGGTTCATCGCGGATTGGAATAGTCGTTGGGCAGAGCCCCGCGCGGCGCCGTGCCGAAGGGGTCGTTGGGCGCGCCGGGGATGGGTGCGGCGCGCGGCGGGGCCGGGTCGGTGGAAACGTCGCGCGGGTCGACGGTGTTGACCGGCCGCGTCGGGTCCTGCGCCTGACGCTGCTTTTCGTCGGCCTTGCGGGTGGTGGCGGTGCCGGAGCCGTTCAGCGGGCCGGGCTTTTCCAGATCGCCGAGCTTGCCACAGCCGGCGAGCGCGGTCGCCGCGGCGCCGATTAGGAGAAGGGTGCGAAGGCTCATGCGAGAATTTCCTTCCAACGCTTGATCTGGGCCCGCACCTGATCCGGCGCGGTTCCGCCGTAGCTGGTGCGGCTGGCCACCGAAGCGGCCGGGGTCAGCACCTCATAAACGCCCTGGGTGATGGCTGGGTCCAGAGCGGTGAGCTCGGCGAGCGGCAGGGAAGGCAGGTCGCAGCCCAGGGTCTCGGCGCGCTTCACGGCCGCGCCGGTGATGTGGTGGGCGTCGCGGAACGGCAGGCCGAGTTCGCGGACCAGCCAGTCGGCGAGGTCCGTGGCCGTGGAGAAGCCGGCGCCGGCCGCGGCGGCCATGCGCTCGGGCACAGGTTCCAGATCGCTGATCATGCCGGCCATGGCCCGCAAGCTGAGTTCGAGCGCGTCGAAGGCCTCGAAGGCGGGGACCTTGTCCTCCTGCATGTCCTTCGAATAGGTCAGCGCCAGGCCCTTCATGACCACGACGAGCTGGGTGAATGACCCCAGCATCCGGCCGGCCTTGGCGCGGACCAGCTCGGCGGCGTCGGGGTTCTTCTTCTGCGGCATGATCGAGGAGCCGGTGGTGAAGGCGTCGGTCAGCCTGATGAAGCCGAACTGCGGCGTCATCCAGATGACGATCTCTTCCGCCAGCCGCGACAGATGGACGGCGCAGATGGTGGCGGCGGCCAGGGCCTCGAGCGCGAAGTCGCGGTCGGCGACCGCGTCCAGCGAATTGGCCAACGGCGCGTCGAAGCCCAAGGCCTTGGCGGTCATGTGCCGGTCGATGGGGAAGGGCGAGCCGGCGAGCGCCGCGGCGCCCAGCGGGCTTTCGTTCATCCGTGCACGGGCGTCCGCAAACCGGCCCGCATCGCGCCCGAACATCTCCACATAGGCCATCAGGTGGTGGCCGAAGGTCACCGGCTGGGCCGGCTGCAGGTGGGTGAAGCCCGGCATCAGGGTGGCGGCATGCGGCTCGGCCTTGGCGACCAGGGCCTTCTGGAGCGTCTGGATCTGCGTCGCCGTGCGGTCGCAGGCCTCGCGGACCCACATGCGAAAGTCGAGGGCGACCTGATCGTTGCGGGAGCGCGCGGTGTGCAGCCGCCCGGCCGCCGGGCCGATCAGCTCGCGCAGCCGCGCCTCCACGTTCATGTGGATGTCTTCGTATTCCTCGCGGAACGGGAAGGTCCCGGCCTCGATCTCGCCGGCGATGGTCAGGAGGCCGCCGAGGATCGCGGTGGCGTCCTCGCTTGTAATGACGCCGGTCTTTTGCAACATCGCCGCGTGCGCGCGGGAGCCTTCCAGATCCTGTGCGGCCAGCCGGCGGTCGAAGCCGATGGAGACGTTGATCGCCTGCATCAGCTCGGCCGGCTTGTCCGAGAAACGGCCGCCCCACATCGCCTGACCGCTCGCGGCTGGCGTCTTTGGGGCGTCAGGGGAGTCCTTAGTCATGAACGATCAGTCCGCGGCCAAACCCAGGGGCGGGATCCTGACATGGGCCCTCTGGGGCGCCGCTGCTATAGGCGTCGCCGGCGTTGTCTACATCACCATGCAGGCCTCAACCAACCCGCCTAAGCCCGGCGCCGCGCCGGGGAGCGAAAACGCGGCGGGCGCGCACAGCGTGGGCAAGAAGCTGACGCACCTGGCCGATGCCGGTCCCGCGCCCGACTACGCCTTCGTCAATGCCGATGGCCAGCCGGTGAAGTTGACCGATTTCAAGGGCAAGGTGGTGGTGATGAACATCTGGGCCACCTGGTGCGGACCCTGCGTGACCGAGATGCCGACGCTGGCCAAGCTGCAGGGCGCCTATGCTGGCAAGCCGGTCGAGGTGGTGGCGATCAGCATCGACAGCCCCGAGGACACCGCCAAGGCCAAGCAGTTCCTGGCCAAGCACGCCCCGCTGAAGTTCTACCAGGACAAGGCGATGAAGCTGCCGTTCGTGCTGAAGCCGGCGGCCGACGGGACGCCGATCACCATCATCTACGGCAAGGACGGCCTGGAGAAGGGCCGGGTCTCCGGCGACGCCGACTGGTCGCAGCCCGACGCCCATGCGGCGATCGACAAGGCGCTGGCGTCACTCGGATAGGCCTTAACCGGCGGAGGCGATTTCCCGAGCGGCCTTGGCGGCGATCTCCTGGGCGCGCCCGCCGGTGAGCGCGCGGAGCAGGCCGACCAGCGAGGAGCGGGCCTCCGGCGCCATCAGCTCATAGGCGGCGAGCAGCTCAAGCGCGCCGGGCGTGCGCATGCGGGTCAGCAGGTCCAGGTCGCCGGTCGTTTCGCGATCGGGGCCGTCGAGTACGTCCATCAGGTCGACCACCCGGCACTTCAGCGCGCGGGCGATCTGCACCAGGCGCGAGAAGGAAATGCGGTTCGCGCCGTTTTCGTACTTCTGAATCTGCTGGAAGCTCACGCCGCACTGCTCGGCCAACGCCTCTTGCGAAATGCCGATGGTCCGCCTGCGAATGCGAACCGCCGCCCCCAGGGCGATATCCATGGGGTCAGGCGCCTTGGTCGACGACTCTGCCAAAATAGTTCTCCCACGGCCGGATGTTCACTGCGCGGCCAACAAGCCCCCCGGCTCCGCGCACCAGCTCTACTGTAGGTTAGAGCGTTAATGATGGGCTTGGAAAGGCCACTCGCCATCTAGGGGTGCGACAAAATCAACCTTGGCTATAGCCCCAGGCGCAAAAACCCACCCTGCCAATCCGCGTTGTTCGGCGGCGCGGTTAAGCACTTGGTGACCGAGTCAGACCGGAACTCCCTCTTCTGACGACGGAAAGGCCGGCTAGTTTTTCATGCGTGCGATTCGCCTCCATCCGCCCTTCGACCACGGGGCCGCGCTACGGGTTCCCCCGCCGAGCGATAAGTCCAGCTGGCGAACGCTGTGGGCGTGGCTGGGCGAGCATGCCCGGGCCGCAGCAGAGGGCACCGCGGTGCAGGTGCACACCCCGGAGGGCCTGGTGATCGCCCGGTGCGGGGACTGGATCGTGCTTTCGCATTCCGGGGACTTCCACGTGGCCCACGGGGTCAGAACCTGCGACGCCTAGCGTCGGCTACGACCGCGGGGCAAGCCTGAGGCGACAACCCGGGCGGGAATCGCCATAAGGGCGCCGAATGTCCGCGACCTTCGACAATATCGCCGCCGCGGCGGCCTGGTACGACGCCTGGCTGGGCGAGGCCGCACTCCCCTTGTGGGCGGGTGCAGGCGTGGATTCCGGGCGAGGCCTGTTCCAGGAGGCGCTGAGCGTCAGGGGCGCGCCGGTCGAAGCGCCGCGCCGCGCGCGAGCCCAGGCCCGGCAGGTGTTCGTCTTCGCCTCGGCGGCCACGGCGGGCTACGGGCCGCACTGGTTGGAGGTGGCGCGGACCGGCTACGGGCGGTTCGTCGAGGTCTACCGGCGGCCGGACGGCCTGTTCCTGCGGCGCGCGACGGCGGATGGGACGCCGCTGGAGGACGAGGCGGACATCTACGACCAGGCCTTCGCCCTGCTGGCGATGGCGGCGCTGCAGGCGGCCGACCCCTCTGTCGGGGACTTCGCCGGCGACGCGGCGTGGACGCTGGCGGGGCTACAGGCGCGGCGCGCGCCGGCCGGCGGCTTCCAGGAGACCGGAGCCCATCCGTTCCAGGCCAACTGCCACATGCACCTGTTCGAGAGCGCGCTCGCATGGGAGGCCGTTGGGTCGGCGCGGGGCTGGGCGGCGCTCAGCGACGAGATCGCGGGGTTGGCCATGGGCCGGTTCATCGATCCGGCGACCGGGGCGCTGCGCGAGTTCTTTGACGCCGACTGGCGGGCGCTGGAGGGCGAGGGTGGGCTGGTCGAGCCCGGGCACCAGTTCGAATGGGCCTGGCTGTTGGAACGCTGGGGTCGCGCGCGGGGCGACGCGGCGGCGCTGACCGCGGCGAGGCGCCTGTTCGAGAACGGGCTGAAGGGCGTCGACGCCGGGCGGAAGGTGGCGGTGAACGCGCTATGGGACGACTTCTCGGTGCGGGATGGATCCGCGCGGCTCTGGCCGCAGACCGAGCACCTGAAGGCCGCCGTGGTGCTGGGGAGCGAGGCCCAGGCGGTGCGGGCCGCCGAAGGTCTGGCGCAATACCTGGACACCCCGGCGCGCGGCGCCTGGCGCGACAAGCTCCAAGCGGACGGGACCTTCGTTGACGAGCCCGCCCCGGCCACATCGTTCTACCACCTGATGGTGGCGGTGCTGGAGCTGGTGGCGCGAACCCGCTAGGGCGCGCTCGGCATCGTCGTGGCGTACTTGTCCCAGCCGGCGACCAGAGCCTTCACGACAGGTGAGCCGACACGGTAGGCCGCCTCGAAGGCGGCCGCGGCGCCGCCCGGGGCGAACTCCAGGATCGCGTCCGAGCCGTCGCCTTCGCGGGAGTAGTTGCTGGCGGTGCGCAGGACCAGGACGCGCGAGGCGTCCACCCGGCCCTCGCGGCCGAACAGGCTGAGCACGTCGAGGATGCCCTGGTCCTCGCAGGCGGTGGTGGCGAAGGTTCCCGCGCCGTCGGTCCAGATGCGCATCCAGTCGCGGGCCCAGCGGGTGCGCCGCTCGCCGTGCCAGAAGCGGGTGGTGCTGACCTCGTCTCCGAGGAAGACCTTGGGCGGGGCCTGGGCGGCGGGCTCGCGGGGGAATTTGGCGCGGACGGCGCGCAGCTTGTCGTTGTCGGGCAGGGCGATGTCGCGGGTCAGACCATAGGCCCAGGCGACCAGGCCGGGATTGAGCTTCCAGACCATGTCGCTGGAGCCGGGGGCCGAGCCCTTCACGCCGGGGCGCGCAGCGCCCAGCGACCAGAGGCCCTCGGACCAGCCCTTGGGGATCTCGCGGTCGTCCATCTCGAAGATCGGATCGGCGTCGACCACGTAACGGGCCCAGGCGGCGCTGCCGATCGAGCCGGCGCGGGGATCAACCCCAGCTATGCCGGCGACGATCCAGTAGGCGTGGGAGAGGTCGAGCTCCGGATCGAGGATCAGGGCGGTGACGCTCTCGCGCGGCCGGGCGCGCATGCCGGTGACCACGCCCAGGACGCCGTCGTCGGAGAGCCGCACGCGACCCTCGATGCCCGGCACCTTGATGGCGTGCGGCAGGGGCAGGCGGTCGGCCCAGAAGACGAACTCGCCGGAGCCCTGGCCGGAGCCGGCGCCGGCCGAGGAGCCGGCCTCGAAGGTGGTGAGCACCACGACCTTGACGACGATCGGCTTGGCGAGCGCGGGGGTGGCGGTGAGCAGCAGGAGCAGCACGAGGAACAGGCGGCGCATCTCAGGCTCCCTCTCGCGCATGGGCGAGCTTTCCGGCGAGGTAGGTCCGCTCGACCACGCGGTCGTCGCCGAGGATGGAGAGCACGAACAGCGTCTCGGCGATGGTCTGAGGGCCTGCGGTTCGGCGGGCCAGCAGCGGGGTGGCGGCGAGGTCGAGGACCAGGAAGTCGGCCTCTTTGCCCGGCGCGAGGTTGCCGACCTGGCTGTCGATCTTCAGCGCGCGCGCCCCGGCCAGGGTGGCCAGATAGAAGCCGTGCAGGGGATCGAGCGTTTCGCCGGCCAGTTGGCCGACCTTGTAGGCCTCGCCCATCATGTGCAGCAGGGAGAAGGAGCCGCCGCCGCCGACATCGGTGCCGAGGCCGACCGTCACGCCGCAGTCGCAGGCCCGCTTCAGGCTGAACAGCCCCGACCCCAGCAACAGGTTCGAGGAGGGGCAGAAGGCGGCCGAGGCGCCGGCCGCGTGCATGCGCCCGAGCGCGTCGTCGTCGGAGTGGACGCAGTGGGCGAACACCGAGCGCGGCGTGACCAGGCCGTGGCGAGCGTAGACATCGAGGTAGTCGCGCGCGCCCGGGAACAGCTCGCCGACCCGGGCGATCTCGTCCTTGTTCTCGGCCATGTGGGTGTGGATCAGGACCTCCGGATGGGCGGCGGCGACCTCGCCGGCCATGGTCAGCTGGGCGTCGGTGGAGGTGACGGCGAAACGGGGCGTGACCGCGTAGCCCAGGCGTCCGCGGCCGCGCCAGGCGCGGATCAGGGCCTCGGTGTCGGCGCGCCCGGTCTCGACGGTGTCGGTGAGCGCGGCCGGCGCGTGGCGGTCCATCAGCACCTTGCCGGCGATGAGCCGCATGTTGCGGGTGAGCGCGGCCTCGAACAGGGCGTCCACCGAGGTCTTGTGGACCGTGCCGAACACCAGGGCGCTGGTGGTGCCGTTGCGCAGCAGCTCGGTGAGGAAGAAGTCGGCGGCCTCGTCGGCGTGGGCGCGGTCGGCGAAGGCCTGTTCGGCCGGATAGGTGTGGTTGTTCAGCCAGTCGAGGAGCTGCGAGCCCCAGGCGGCCATGACGTCGGTCTGCGGGTAGTGGATGTGGGCGTCCACGAAGCCGGGGGTGATCAGGCGGCCGGGGAGCTCGGTGACGGCGGTGTCGGCGGGGAGCGCAGGCGCGAGGTCGGCGTAGGCGCCGAACGCCGCCACGTGGCCGTCCTCGACGATCAGCAGGCCGTCGGGATGGTAGGCGACCGCCTCCGGCGACCCCGCGCGGGGGTCGTCGAGGGCGTGGAGCAGGGCTGAGCGATAGGCATGTCGGCTCACGCCCTCTTCACTAGGCGGCTTCGCTGATCGTTCCCAGTATGTCGTTGGCCATCCGCCGCTGAAGCTCAGGCAACGCCGTCGAACGGCGCAGGGCCAGGTCGATATGCACCGCGGTGATCTCGCAGGTGGCGCAGCACTCCCCGGTCTCGACGTTGTGCATGGCGTGGACGAAGCGGATCACCCGGTCGCGGACCTCCACCAGCCGCGTCCACACCTCAACGCTGTCGCCGGCCAGGAGCTCGCGCTTGAAGGTGGTCACCTGCTCGACCGTGGCCATGCCGCAATTGGCTTCGCGCAGGTAGGTGGGGCTGATGCCGATCTGGGTCAGCAGGTTCCAGCTGCCTTCGTCGAACTTGCCCGCGTACCACATGTTGTTCATGTGGCCGAAGTGGTCGCAGTGCCACGTGTAGATGGTGCCGCGATAGGTCAGGAGCGTCTGCACAGCTCATCCTCGTTCCGATGTTGATACGGAACCGTATCGGGCTTTCTTTTCCGATGCAATACGCTACCGTATCAATATTGCTGGAGGGTGCATGAGCGGAGCTGAGGGTTCGCAGGACTGGGTCGCGGCGGGGCTGGAAACCCTGGCCGTGGGCGGCATCGACGGGGTGCGGGTCGAGGTGGTGGCCCAGCGGCTGGGGGTAACCAAAGGCGGGTTCTATCGCCGCTACCGCGATCGGCGTGCGCTGCTGGACGCCATGCTGGAGACCTGGATCGCCGGGCGGATGGACGCCATCCACCGGCAGACGCAGCTCGGGAACGAGACGCCGGACCTGCGTATCCGCGGCCTGATCCGGCTGTTCGACGAGCGAATGAACCCGCAAGGCCTGTCGATCGAGCTGGCGATCCGCCAATGGGCGCGGGGCGACGAGGCCGCGGCTGCGGCGGTGGCCAAGGTAGACGCGGTGCGCCTGGAACGGGTGGCGGCGCTCTACGAGCAGCTCGGCTTCTCGAAGGATGACGCCGAGGCGCGCGGGGTGATCCTCTACGCCTTCATCTTCGGCCAGGGGCTGCTGCTCCAGGCCGTCTCGCCGGCGCGACGCGAGGCGCTGTTCGAGGCCTGCGCCGACGCCCTGCTTCGCAAGAGCTAGGCCAGGGGCGAGCGGTCGGTGGGTTGCAGGCGCAGCACCTCGGGCTTGCGCATGAATGCCGGCAGCAGGGGATCGCCAGCCGCGTCGCGCCAGCCGGTGCGCTTGCGCCATGACTCCAGGAAGGGGGCGGCGTGGCCGGCGGGCGGGCGGGCGAACCAGATGAAGACGCGGTCCTTCTCGCGCACTGGAAGCTGCGGGAAGGTGTTGGGGCTGGCCTCGGAGACGAAACTGGCCAGCACCTGGGCGCCGCCAGCCAGCGCCCGGGGCCGGATGTGGGCCTCGAAGAAGTCGACGAAAGGCTGGGTGAGCGCGTCGTCGAGGTAGTGGACGAAGGCCAGGATCTCGCCGGCGCCCTTGCGCGGCGCGGGGGGCGGGAAGCCGCCGCCGGGCTGGGCGGGGCGAAGCAGCAGGACGTTGTCGGAATCCAGTATCGTGGCGTTGGCGGCGCTGCGGTGCGCCTTCCAGACGGGGCCGAAGTAGAAGGCCTTCAAGGCCTCGGCGCGGGCGTCCATGCCCGGAAAGCCGCGCAGCCAGACGAAGCGGTCGGGATCGTCGAGGTCGCGGAACAGGCCCAGGATGTGGGCCCCGACCGCCTCCTGGCTTTCGATGAACTCGCGCTCGAAGAGGGCGATCAGCTCGTCGCGGCGGCCGCCCCGCAGGGTGTACTGGCGAAGCTCAACGATCGGGTTGAAGCGCTCGGCCAGGGCGGCGCGGGCCGTCGGGGCGGCGAACGCGACGGCCGCGCCGGCGGCCAGGACCATGCGGCGGGCCGGCCGCCCGGCCTTGTCGAATGTCTTGTCCACAGGTTGCCTCCGCACCATCTGCCACAGCGATAGCCTGGGCTGCTGCCAGCTTTTGTCAGCAACCGCCCGAGCCCGGCGCTCCGGGCGACGCAAAGTCGTAACGCTTGCCAGCCCAAGGTTATTGGGCGCAAAATCCCGCCTCAAAGGCCCTACGCCGGCGAGCTGGCGGGAGGGCTTTTTCGATTCTGGAGGTTTGAACAGAGATCCATGTCCGCAAACAGGACATCCCACATCCGGCTCACCTCGCACCCGGGCACGGGCTCGCAGAGCCGCTTTCCGATCCATTGGGACGCCAAGACCGCTCGCGCCCGCGGCCCGGTCATCGCGACCCCGAACGCCGGCGCCGACCGCAACGCGGTGGGCGCGCACGGCGGCGCCTATTCGATCTATCGCGCGCTGGCGATCTCCTCGGGCGCCATGGCCGCCGAGACCCGGCCCGAGTTGCACAACACCTATCCCGTCGTGCCGATCGGCCCGCATGCGCAGTGGCATGAGCCGGGCAAGATCGTGTCGCTCGACCCCTGGGGCCACCGGGTGGCCGAAGACTTCGCCGCCGAACTGGCCGAGGGCGTCGACATCCGCCCGACCATCGCCGTCACCAAGGCGCGCATCGACCTGCCGGAGATCCACGACGCCATCGCCAAGGGCCGGCTGAAGGTCGATGGCCAGGTGGTGCACGAGAACGGCGACGTGGCGGTGACCAAGGCCGCCATCGATCCGGTCTGGTATCTGCCGGGCATCGCCGAGCGGTTCGAGGTCGACGAGACGCAACTGCGTCGCACGCTCTTCGAACAGACCGGGGGCATGTATCCCGAGCTGGTGACCCGCCCGGACATCAAGGTCTTCCTGCCGCCGATCGGGGGGATCACCCTCTACATGTTCGGCGACCCGGCGAAGATCGGGAACAAGCGCTACACGCTCACCTGCCGGGTGCACGACGAGTGCAACGGCTCCGACGTGTTCGGCTCCGACATCTGCACCTGCCGGCCGTACCTGACGCACGGCATCGAGGAAGCTACAGCGCAGGCGCAAAAGGGCGGCACGGGCCTGATTGTCTACAACCGCAAGGAAGGCCGCGCACTGGGCGAGGTGACCAAATTCCTGGTCTACAACGCGCGCAAGCGGCAGCCCGGCGGCGACCAGGCGGCGACCTATTTCGAGCGCACGGAGTGCGTGGCCGGCGTGCAGGACGCGCGCTTCCAGCAGCTGATGCCCGACATCATCCACTGGCTGGGCATCCGGCGGATCGACCGCTTCGTCTCGATGTCGAACATGAAGTACGACGCGCTGGTGAAGGGCGGCGTCGAGATCGGCGAGCGGGTGCCGATCCCCGACTGGCTGGTGCCGGAGGACGCCTCGGTCGAGATGGAGGCCAAGAAGGCCGCCGGCTACTTCACGCCCGAGAAGAAGCCTTCGAAGGCCGACCTGAAGAAGGTCGTCGGCCGCGACCTGAAGGAATTCTAGAGCCTTGCCGAACCCGGATGCGCAGGCGGCGCGAGGCCTGCTGACGGCCGCCGCGGTGCGCGAACGGTCGCACGAGATGCTGGCCGCGGCCTTGGCGGGCGAGGTCGCCGAGTGGCGGGTCGACCTGCCAAAGCTGGAGGTCGCCGCCGATCTCACGGCCAGCGTGGTGCGCGAGGCCTATCCCGATCTCAACGTGCCGTTCCACGCCCGCTGGCGGCATTTCACGATCGCCGGCCGGGACCTCTGGGACGCGCACGCCACGGCGTGGACCCACCAGCGGGACACCGCCCGCGCCGCCTTTGACCTGGCGATCACCTCGGTGCTGCTGGATGCCGGCGCCGGCATGGCGTGGCGCTATCGCGACGTGGCGACCGGCGCCGAGCTGGGGCGGTCGGAGGGCCTAGGCGTTGCGTCGCTCAGGCTCTTCGAGTCCGGCGCCCTGTCGGCCGATCCCGACGACCCGCTGCGGGCCGATGGCTTGAAGGACGTCACCGCCGAAACGCTGGGCCAGGCCTTCCAGGTGAGCGCGAGCAATCCCCTGGTGGGTCTGGAGGGCCGCGCGGCCCTGCTGCGGCGGCTCGGCGAGGCGGTGGGGCGACCCGGCGACCTATTCGACGTGATGGCCGCGCGGGCGGTGGATGGCCGCCTGCCGGCGCCGCTGATCCTGGAGGTTCTGCTGGCCGCGCTGGGGCCGATCTGGCCCGGGCGCCTCAGCCTGGGCGGCGTGCCGCTGGGCGACTGCTGGCGGCACCGGGCGATCACGCGCGACGATGCCACGAACGGCTACATGCCGATCCACAAGCTGTCGCAATGGCTGTCCTATTCGCTGATCGAGCCGCTGGAGGCGGCGGGGATCGCGGTCACCGACATCGACGGCCTGACGGGTCTGGCGGAATACCGCAACGGCGGGCTCTTCGTGGATACAGGTGTGCTCAGCCTGGCCGATCCCGCAGATTCTGGCCGTGCGCACCCCGTAGAGGGTGAACTTGTTGTCGGGTGGCGGGCATTAACAGTCGCGTTGCTCGACCGGATCGCGCCGATGGTGCGCGAGCGATTGGGCGTCTCGGCCGACAGCTTTCCGTTGGCCCGCGTGCTGGAGGGCGGCACCTGGGCGGCGGGACGGCGGATCGCGGCGAGCCTGCGCGCCGACGGCGGGCCACCGCTCAAGGTGATCAGCGACGGCACGGTATTCTAGATCGCTTCGCGATTTAGCTTTTGCTTTTCGCGCAACTCGACTTCGTCGAACTGCGCTGGGGGAGACCGCCATGAAGGGCGTCACGATCGTCGACCACCCGCTGGTGCAGCACAAGCTGACGCTGATGCGGAAGAAGGACACCTCGATCAAGAGCTTCCGCCAGCTGCTGAAGGAGATCGGCGGGTTGGTCTGCTACGAGGTCACCCGCGACCTGGCGCTGGAGCCGGTGACCATCGAGACGCCGTTGACCGAGATGTCGGCCCAGCAGCTGGCCGGCAAGAAGCTGGTGTTCGCCCCGATCCTGCGCTCGGGCATGGGCATGCTGGACGGGATGCTGGACCTGGTGCCGGCGGCGCGGGTGGCGCACGTGGGCCTCTACCGCGACCCGGCGACGCTGGAGTGCGTGGAATACTACTTCAAGGCCCCCGCCGATCTCGCCGACCGCCTGGTGATCGTGATCGACCCCATGCTGGCCACCGGCAACACCGCCATCGCAGCGGTCGACCGGCTGAAGGAGGCGGGCGCGAAGAACATCCGCATGGCCTGCCTGCTGGCCTCGCCCGAGGGGGTTTCGAAGTTCCTGGGCTACCACCCGGAGGTCCGGGTCTGGACCGCGGCGGTGGACGAGCGGCTGAACGACCACGGCTACATCCTGCCGGGCCTGGGCGACGCCGGCGACCGCATGTATGGAACCCGTTGATTTGGCTGCGGCGGCTAAACGTCGCGTTATACATAACGTTGCAATCTGACATGGACTTGAGCTTCGATTCTGCGAAGCTGCGCATCGAGGGGCGTCGAAATTGGTTCAGGGAGCTCAGATGGCGCTAAAGACGCGCGTCTGGCTGGGCGTCGTCGCAGCCTTGGCGTTGGCCGCGTGCAGCGGCGGACGCACCGACGATATGGCCAACAATTCAGCCGCCGCGCCGCGGGCGTCCGCGCGCGGCGAAGTCGCGCCGTTGCCGACGCCGACCGAGGCTGCGCGTTTTCTGACGCAGGCGACCTTTGGCCCCACCGACGACCAGATCGCAGCTGTGACAACCAGCGGCTACGCCGCCTGGATCGACCAGCAGATGGCCATGCCGGTCTCGGAGACCCACCAGAGTTATGTCGACGCGCGGCTCGTCACCATAAAGGCGGCGGGGCAGGCCGGGCTTGCGCCCACCCAGTTCTACGAGAGCTTCTGGAAGCAGGCGGCGACCTCCCCGGATCAGCTTCGGCAGCGCGTGAAGCTGGCCCTGTCCGAGATCTTCGTGATCTCCATGGCCGACCCGAACATCGATGTTCGCGGCGCGGCCTCCTACTACGACGTGCTGGGCGCCAACGCCTTCGGCAACTACCGGACCCTTCTGGAGCAGGTGGCCCTGCATCCGATGATGGGGACCTACCTGACCTGGATCGCCAACCAGAAGGCGGATCCGGCGACGGGGCGCCACCCCGACCAGAACTTCGCGCGTGAATCCATGCAGCTCATGAGCATCGGGCTCAATCAGCTAAACCCGGACGGGACGCCGGTGCTGAACGGCCTTGGCCAGCCGATCGCCACCTACAGCGCGGCCGACATTGCGGGCCTGGCCGACGTCCTGACCGGCTACAGCTGGTATTCGCCGAAGCCGACCAACAACGGGACCTTCATCGGCCGCAACAAGGACCCGGACGCGACGATCACCGCGATGATCGCGTATCCAACCTTCCACGCCACAAACGCCAAGACCTTCCTCGGGACCACGATCCCAGCGAGCGCCGCGGCGGATCCGGCCGGCGACCTGAAGATCGGGCTCGACACGCTCTACAACCATCCGAACGTCGGGCCGTTCATCTCCAAGCAGCTGATCCAGCGGCTGGTGACGTCCAATCCGACCCCCGCCTACGTCGGGCGCGTGGCGGCGGTGTTCAACAACAACGGCAAGGGCGTGCGCGGCGACCTGGGCGCGGTGGTCAAGGCGATCCTGCTCGACCCCGAAGCGCGCGACGGCGACGCGGCCGTGGCCGATCCCAACTACGGCAAGCTGCGCGAGCCGGTGGTGCGGCTGGCCAACTGGATGCGCGTGACCAATGCTACGTCAGCGTCCGGCAACTGGACGATCAACTCCACCGCAGCCAATACCTCGCTCAGCCAGGCGCCGTTGACTGCGCCCAGCGTGTTCAACTTCTGGCGGCCGGGCTATTCGCCGCCCAGCACCAAGCTTGGCAACCTGGGCTACGTGGCGCCGGAGTTCCAGGTGGTCGACGAGGTCACGGTGGCCGGCTACCTCAACGTGCTGCAGGGCGCGATCTCCTCCGGCGTCGGCACCAAGGTCGACGTGACCCCCGACTACTCAAGCTGGCTTCAGTACGCGACCGACGGCGGCGCGCTCACCGACCGCATCAACCTGCTGCTGATGAACGGCCAGATGTCCGACACCCTGCGGCTGCGGATCATCTCCGCGGCGACGGCCGTGAAGGTACCGGCCAGCGGGACCGGCGTGCAGACCGCCCTCACCAACCGGATCAAGCTGGCCCTCTACATGGCCATGGCTTCGTCCGAATATATCGCGCAACGGTGAGGAGGGGACGATGACCACTCGCATGGATCGCCGCCACCTGCTTCGCCTGAGCGGCGCCCTTTCGATCTTGGGCACGGCCGCGCCGTTCGCCCTGCAGATGGCCGCCGTAGGCTCGGCCGCCGGCCAGACCGCGCCGGACTACAAGGCGTTGGTCTGCGTCTTCCTGGTGGGCGGCAACGACGGACACAACACGGTGCTCGCAACCGACGCAGACAGCTTCGGCCGCTACTTCGCCGCGCGGAACACCGGCGCCGACCCGATCGCCCTGATGCCCGTGGGCACGGCGCCGACTCCGGTCGGGCAGGCGAGCCCCGTCACCGGCCGCACGGCCACCGCAAGGACGCCGGAAGCGTGGGGCGGGGTGCTGCCCATCGTGCCAGCCACCACCCAGTTTGCGCCCGCCGGCACCAACGCTTCCGGCGCGCGAACCTTCGCCCTGCATCCGTTCCTGGGGCCGGTGAAGAACCTGTTCGACCAGCGCCGCCTGGCTATCGTCAGTAACGTCGGCACCCTGATTCAGCCGATCACCAAGGCGCAATACGTCGCCAAGTCGGTTCCGGTGCCCGCAAACCTGTTCTCGCACAACGACCAGCAGTCGGTCTGGCAGGCCGGTGCGGTCGAAGGCGCGCGCGACGGCTGGGGCGGCCGGATGGCGGACATGCTGGCCAGCATGAACGGCGCCTCGACGTTGTTCACCGCCTGCTCCGTGGCCGGCAATGCGGTATTCCTCTCGGGCCAGGATGTGGCGCAGTACCAGCTCGCCACCGGCGCCCAGCCGGCCGTCGTGATCGGCAGTGCTCAGGGGAACACCCAGTTCGGGTCCAGCCAGGGCGCGGCCATGATCCGGAGTGTGATCACCGACACCAACCTGACCAGCAACTTCGCAACGGACTATTCCGACGTGGTGGCCCGCTCGCTTAGCGCGACGACGACGCTGAACGCCGCGTTCGCCCAGCCGGTCGTGACCGGCGTCGCGGCGCCCAGCGCCTACACCAATCCGATCACCGGGGCGGTGGAGACCAACTCGCTGGCGCTGCAGCTGCAGACCGTGGCCCGGATGGTCGCTGCGAGCGCGACCCTCGGCCTGCGCCGGCAGGTGTTCTTCGTGACCCTCGGCGGCTTCGACACCCACGACACGCAGAACATCACCCAGCCGAACCTGCTGGCCAAGCTGGCCCACGGACTGGCCTACTTCGACGACGCTCTGTCCAATGTGGGCGGGGTCGATCGGCGCGGCAGCGTGACCACCTTCACGGCCTCGGACTTCTCGCGCAGCTTCACCACCAACGGCGACGGCACCGACCACGCCTGGGGCAACCACCACTTCGTCATGGGCGGCGCAGTGCGCGGTGGTGACATGTACGGCCAGTATCCGACGGTGGGTGTCGACCTGGGCGCCTTTAACAATCCCGACGCGACGGGCAATGCAACGATCCCGACCACCTCGGTGGACACCTATGCGGCGACGCTGGGGAACTGGTTCGGAGTGTCGTCCCAGGCGCTGGACGTGATCTTCCCGAACCTGCGGAACTTCGGGACCCGAAACCTCGGGTTCGTCTAGCGGCGCTGGAACAGCACTTCGGTTAGGCGGCGTGAGCCGCCGGTACGGTCGAGCTGGACAACGACGTCGACGACGCGCTCGACGTAGGTGCGCACCTTTTCCCAGCCAAGATCGACGCCAGACGTCAGCGCGAGCAACGCGATCTGATCGAGCGCGCCGGCCGGGCTGTCGGCGTGGACGGTGGTGATCGAGCCGGGGTGACCGGAGTTGACCGCGCGCAGGAAGGCGAAGGCTTCCAGGCCGCGCAGTTCGCCCAGCAGGATGCGGTCGGGGCGCAGCCGCAGCGCCGCCGCCAGCAGTGCGTCAGCGTCGACGCGGGCCTCGCCGAGTTCGCCGCGCACGGCGACCAGGCCGACGGCGTTGGGATGGTCGAGGCGGACCTCGGGCGCGTCCTCGATGACCACCAGGCGTTCGGCGCGAGAGATTTCCTTGACCAGGGCGTTCAGCAGCGTGGTCTTGCCGCTGCCGGTGCCGCCGGAGATGACGATGGTCTTGCGGCGCGCCACGGCGGCCTTGAGGAAGGCGATGGGATCGCCCTTGTCCAACAGCTTCTCAAGCGCTGCGTCGGCGGCCTTGTCGCGGGCCGGATCGCTGCGGGCGGCCTTCTCGAAGAGGCCATCGTGGGCGAGATCTTCCAGGCTCATGTCGGAGAGCAGGTGCTTGCGCACCGCCATGGCCAAGCCGCCGCGCGTGGCGGGCGGGGCGACCACCTGGACGCGCGCGCCATCAGGTAGGGTGGCCGACAGCAAAGGCTGTTCGCGGTTGACGCCCTGGTGGCTGGCGGCGGCGATCTGGCGGGCCAGGCGCTGCAGGGCCTGTTCGGTGAGCTGGTCGGCGGGTTCGCGGCTCATCACGCCGGAGGTGGTCTCGATCCAGACCTCGCCCGGGCGATTGATCAGCACGTCGGTGACGTCTGGCCGCGACAGCCACGGCGCCAGCGGCGTCAGATAGGCCTCGAGGTAGACGCCGGCGGTCATCGCGCCACGACGCCGGAGAAGTCGAGGTCGCGGGCTACGGAAACCTGCACTGGCGCGCCCTGTGCCACCTTTATGGTGGTGGGGATGTCGATGTTCTTCTGCAGCGCGATGGCGGCGACGTTCTGGGCCTGGGCCGGCGAACCGATCACCAGGGCGGTGTTGTTGCTGCCGCCTCGCGAGAGCGCGTCGACGCCGCCGGAGACCACCGAGAGCAGGATCGCCGAGCCGAAGCGTTCAAAAAAGTGGGTGTCGGCCTTGCCCTCCAGGCCGCCGCGGCCGAGGCGGTCGGTGGCCGGCGAGCCCACGTCGATGGAGATGCCGCTGGGCGTAATGATCCGCGACCAGACGACGAACGCGCGGGTCTGGCCGACGGCGGCGGCGGACTTGTACTGGCCGATCAGCTTGGAGCCGCGCGGGATCAGCACTTGGCTGCCGTCGAAGCCGCGGACGTCGCGGCTGACCACGGCGCGGACCGAGCCCGGCAGGTCGGAGTCTATGGCGGTTTCCAGCACGGCGGGAATGACGAAGCCTTGCGGCACGATACGGGCGACGTCGCGCATCTGGGTGGCGTGGGCAGTGTCGGCGCTGGCGCCGGAGACGCGCGCGGCGAAGCGTTCCTCCGCAGAGGGGCCGTCGGCGGGCTGAGCGCCCGGCGCCATGGGCGCGGCGCCGACCTGGGCAAGGCGCGCGGGGGCGGACGCCTGCGGCGTGGCCTCGGAGAGGTCGACCACCACGGCGGGCGCGCGCCAGTGCGGCTCGGAGGGGTCGGGATCCACGGGCTTGAGCGCGGGCGGCGCCGGTTGCGGCGCGGGGACCGGGGTCGGCGGGGCGGCGACTGGCGGGTTCGCCGACTGCTGGGCCATGGCGTTGAGGCCGGATTGCCAGGCCGGTGCGGGCGCGCCGACCGCCGGCGTCGCCGCCGCGGCCGAAGCGTGGGCGGAGCGGGCGCTGGAGAGCGAGGTAAAGACCACGACGCCCAGCACGGCCGCGCCGCCGACGCCCAGCACCAGGGTCCAGGGCGAGGAGGGCTGGCTCACCTGCGGACGGTGGGCGGCGTCGCGCATGAAGACGGCGCTCAGCTCTTCGAGGTCTTTCGGGTTCTTCGGATCTTTAGTCATCGACGCCACCAGGGTTTTTCCGGCCGGGCTTTGGGGGCCAGCGCGCTGGCGGTCTGGGTGCTCCAGCCGTCGTTGAACACCTTGGTCACCTCGCTGCCGCGGCGCAGGACGAAGCCGCGCGCGATGCGGTCGACGACGATGTAGCCCTCGCGCATGTGGGAGTTCACCACCGCCTCGCCGCCGTCCGGATCGACGGCGAAGATCGCCGGCAGGTCGTCGTCGCTGGCGAAGGCGAAGTAGGTCGACTGGCCGTCGTCGAACATCTTGGTCGGCAGCGCCTTGGTCGAGCCCTGGTAGGAGTAGGCGTGGTTCTTGTCGACGGGCGGCGGCGGAGGCGGCGGGGGTATGACGACCGCGACCATGGCCGGCGGATAGAGGAAGCGGACGCTGTAGGGCACCTGCCGGGCCGGCGCCTTGGTCCGGACGCTGAGCGCGAAATTGTAGCGGCGCAGGTTGGTCACCACGGTCATGTTGGTGTCGGGCCGCTGGGCCATGGGCTTGAGGAACAGCAGGTTGGCCTTGCGGTTCGGCGTGACCTGCCAGCCCAGCGCATCGCCGATGGCGACGTTCTCGATCCGCTCGCCGGGGTCGAATTCCAGCGACAGCTGGTAGCCGAGGACGCCCTTCAGCTCGACCACTTCGGCGGGGTCGTACATCACCTCGAAGATGCGCGGATCGCCGGCGCCTGGATGTGGGACTACCGCGGCGGCGGGCGCGGCGGCGGCCAGCGTCAGAACGGCGGCGAGCGTGGCGATACGGGTCATGGGCGCGCCCTCTCGACGGCGGGACGGCGGTAGGTGTCGCCGAGGCGCGCGGGGCTGTCTGAGGGTAGGGCGCGATGCGCGGCCGCGCCGGAGGTCGCGAGCGCCGCGGCGAGCTGTTGCGGGCGATAGCGCGCGGCGGCCTGCACCTGGTCGCGTTGCAGGTCGAAGGCCAGCTGTTGGGTGCGCGAAGCGACCTCGGGGGCGGCGATGATCGGGGC
>Ga0105248_10000491_pt1 | contig 44907 bp, 39 predicted proteins | sample KBSS34metaG_FD_81524 | JGI IMG/M metagenome (GOLD analysis project Ga0105248, IMG submission 81524) | Switchgrass rhizosphere microbial communities from Kellogg Biological Station, Michigan, USA - KBS S3-4 metaG | ecosystem: Host-associated > Plants > Roots > Rhizosphere > Soil | place...
AGCGAGTCGGTGCGCGCGATGATGATGCTCGGCACGCCGGCGACGTCGGCGGCGAGCCGAGCGGCATTGAGGGTCCGGATGTGCTGGCCGGTCGGCACCAGCACCTTGCCGCCCATGTGGCCGCACTTCTTCTCGCTGGCGAGCTGGTCCTCCCAGTGCACGCCGGCCGCGCCGGCCTCGATCATCGAGAGCATGAGCTCGTAGGCGTTCAGCGGGCCGCCGAAGCCGGCCTCGGCGTCGGCGACGATCGGCGCCATCCAGTCGCGCGGCTCTTGGTGGTTGAGCTCGTCGAAACCCTCGGCGAACTCGATCTGCCCGGCGCGCAGTAGCGCATTGTTGATGCGCCGCACGACGGCGGGCACCGAGTTGGCCGGATACAGGCTCTGGTCGGGATAGGTCTGCCCGCTCAGGTTGCCGTCGGCCGCGACCTGCCAGCCGCTCAGGTAGATCGCCTGCAGCCCGGCGCGTACCTGCTGCACGGCCTGGTTGCCGGTGATGGCTCCGAGGGCGGCGACCCACTGATCCGGGTTCTCGCCGTTGTTCTGGATGAGCTCCCACAGCTTCTCGGCACCGCGCCGGGCCAGGGTGGCCTCTTCGCGAACCGGACCGCGCAGCGCGGTCACGTCGGCGGCCGTGTAGTCGCGGCGCACGTCGCTCCAGCACGGGTCGGCCGCCCACTCGGCTTCGAGCTCGGGGGCGGTCTGGGTCTGGTCTCCGGGGTGGGCCGGGATGCTGGTCATGGGGTGCTCCTTCGGTTGGTCTGCCTCCACTGTCTTTCTCCACAGTGCGGCAGTCGCGCGCACTCTTCGCGAGATTAGTGCCCAGAAATATTCGGATCTTTCTGTTTTCTTGAAGAAGCGCCGTGGCATCCTGGGATGCATGGCACAGAAGCAGAGCAAAGCCGTCGACGATGATGAGGTGCTCGACTCCCTGACGATCGGCCGGCGCATCCGGCAACTCCGGGTGGACCGCGGCCTCACCCTCGACGCCCTCGCCACCGCGATCGGCCGCGCGCCCTCGCAGGTGTCGGTGATCGAGAACGGCAAGCGCGAGCTCAAGCTGGGCGAGTTGCAGAAGCTGTCGCGGGCGCTCGGCGTCACGCTCGACGCCTTGCTGAACGCCGAACCGCCGTCCAGGCGGGCGGCCCTCGAGATCGCCCTGGAACGCGCGCAGCGCGGACCGCTCTACGCGAGCCTGCCGCTGCCCGCCCTGCCGGTGCGCAAGACCCTGAGCGACGAGGCGATCGAAACGATCCTCGCGCTGCACGACGAGCTCGAGCGCCTGCACCGCGAGCGCGCGGCCACGCCCGAGGAGGCGCGGCGCGCTAACACCGAGCTGCGCGCCGAGCAGCGCAAGCGCGGCAACTACTTTCCCGAGCTCGAGAAGACCGCGCGCGAGCTTCTCGCCGCTGTGGGACACCGCGGCGGTCCGCTGTCGCAGCGCACCGCCTCCGACCTGGCGACGCACCTCGGCTTCACGCTGCACTACGTGGCCGACCTGCCGACGACGACGCGCAGCGTCACCGACCAGGCGAACGGGCGCATCTACCTGCCGGTGCGCCAGGGCGCGGGCGACCCGCGCTCCGAGCTGCTGCAAGCGCTGGCGGCCCACGTGCTCGGCAGCCCCGAGCCGCAGGACTTCGCCGAGTTCCTGCGCCAGCGGGTCGAGACCAACTACCTGGCGGGCGCGCTGATGCTGCCCGAGCAGAGCGCCGTCGACTTCCTCACGGCGGCCAAGGAGGCTCGCGAACTCTCGGTCGAAGACCTGCGAGACGCCTTCGCGGTCAGCTACGAGACCGCGGCGCACCGCTTCACGAACCTGGCGACCCAGCACCTCGGTCTGCCGGTGCACTTTCTCAAGGTGCACGAGAGCGGCGCCCTCTCGAAGGCCTACGAGAACGACGGCGTGGCCTTTCCGACCGATGCCCTCGGGGCGGTCGAGGGGCAGTTCGTCTGCCGCAAGTGGAGCGCGCGCCAGGTCTTCGACGTCGAAGACCGCTTCAGCCCGTACCACCAGTACACCGACAAGCCGGCGGGCACCTCGTGGTGCACTTCGAGCATCCAGACCACGTCGAGCGGTGTGTTCTCGGTGAGCGTGGGCACGCCGTTCGCGCACGCCAAGTGGTTCCGCGGGCGCGACACGACGCGGCGGATGGTCTCCACCTGCCCCGACCCGAGCTGCTGCCGTCAGCCGCCGGCCGGGCTCGCCGAGCGTTGGGCCGACAAGGCGTGGCCGAGCGCCCGCCTCGAGTCATCGCTGCTGGCGGCGATGCCGACGGGCACGTTCACCGGGGTGGATCTGACCGAGGTGTACGAGTTCCTCGAGGCGCACGCGCCGTCGTGACCAGGGGGATGCGCACGTCCGTCCGAAGAAAGGCTAGCGGCGTCTAGAGCGTCAGCCCGATCATCCCGCGATCCGGATTGCCGAAGCGGTGCGCCGTGATCGACACCGCCTGCTCGTGCAGGAACGGCAGCAGCTCGATGCGCCCCGCACTCGTCACCGGGCCCGACCAGATCGCGACGTCCGGGCTGCCGCCGACGGCCTCGGCCAACTCAGCAGCGGCGCGAGACTCCGGCCCAGCAACCAGCCGCACACGCGCGGGAAGCTCGGTGCGCGCTCGAGCCGCGAATGCGGCATCCGACTCGATGGTCACCGACTGGATGCCGAGCAGCAGCTCGCCGCCCAGGTCGGCCGCGTCGATCAGCGGCAGCAATCCCGCGGGAACCGGCACGGCAGAACTCAAGGTCAGCGAGGCCTGCGCCAGCACTCCCGCCGCCAGCACGCGCACGAACTCGGCAAGCGAACCGCCCTCGGCCAGCCGGATCGTCGCGGCGGTCGGGCGATAGCGGAACACGTTGCGCTCGACGCCCAGGTCTGAGACGTCACGGGCGACCGAGAACTCCTGCTCCCAGGCCGCCGCGTCGGCGAGCACACCGCGGCGCACGCTCTCGAACTCGAGATAGTCGAGTGCCGGCTGCGATGCCTCGACCACAGCCGTCACCCGGGGGTTGACCCCGTCGAGGTGCAACTCGCCGCTCTCGGGCGCAGGCACCGGCTGCCAGGAACCGAGCGTGAACAGGGTGTTGGGCCCGCCCGCCTTGGCACCCGGTCCCACGGCCGAGCGCTTCCAGCCGCCGAACGGCTGGCGCCGCACGATCGCGCCTGTGATCGGGCGGTTGACGTAGAGGTTGCCGGCCTGCACTCGCGACAGCCAGGCCGTGACTTCTTCGGGGTCGAGCGTGTGGATGCCCGCGGTCAGTCCGTACTCGACCGCGTTCTGCAGGTCGAAGGCGTCGCCGAGCGTCTCGGCCTCCATGATGCCCAGCACCGGACCGAAGTACTCGGTCATGTGGAACTCACTGCCCGGCGCGACCCCGTCGCGCACGCCCGGCGACCAGAGCCGCTCGGACTCGTCGAGTTGACGCGGCTGCACGAGCCAGCTCTCGCCCTCGGCCAGCGTGCCGAGTCCGCGCGCGAGCTTGCCGTGCACCTTCTCGACCGTCGGACCCATCTGCGTGGCCGGATCGCTCGGGTACCCGACGGCCAGCGTGTTGGCGGCGTCGACCAACTGACGGCGGAATCGCTCGGACTTCGCCACCGACCCGACCAGGATCACCAGCGATGCCGCCGAGCACTTCTGCCCGGCGTTGCCGAACGCACTCTTCACCACGTCGCTCACGGCCAAGTCGATGTCGGCGCTGGGCGTGACGATGATCGAATTCTTGCCGCTGGTCTCGGCGAGCAGAGGCAGCTGCGGATTCCAGGAGCGGAACATCGCGGCCGTCTCGTAACTGCCGGTCAGCACCACGCGCCCGACCTCCGGAGCGGTGATGAGCACCTCGCCGAGTTGCGGCTCGGCGAGATCCACCAGGCCGAACACCTCGCGCGGGATGCCGCCCTCCCAGATCGCCTCGGCCAGCACCGCGCCGCTGCGCCGAGCAAGACGGGCGGGCTTGAGCAGCACCGCGCTGCCCGAGGCGAGCGCCGACAGCACGCCGCCGGCTGGGATCGAGACCGGGAAGTTCCACGGCGGCACGACGAGCGTGAGCGCCTCGGGCACGAAGCGGGCGCCTTCGACGCTGTCGAGCTCACGGGCCCGAGCCGCATAGTAATGCGCGAAGTCGACCGCCTCGCTGACCTCGACATCCGCCTCGGCGATGGTCTTGCCGGTCTCGGCCGCCATCACCTCGATGAGTCGGCCGCGAAAGACGGAGAGCACCTCGCCCACCCGGTCGAGCAGTTCGGCGCGGGCGGCTCCCGTCGTGCGTCCCCAGTCGCGTCCCGCGGCCGCGGTCTCCGCAACCCGCTTGAGCACGGCATCCCGGTCGGCGAGCGACGCCGCCGCCAGTGAGTCCAGGCCCAGTTTCGTATGCTCGCTGCGCTCCAGGATCGCGCGCCCCCACTCGCGGTTGACCGCGATGGCCGGATCTGTGTCCGGTTCGTTCTCGAAGGCGAGCCGGGTCGTCGGCAGCTCGGGGTGGAGCCGGTTCTGCACACGCCGAGGCTCGGGCACCCGGTCGTCGAGCGCGTCGAGGGATGCGGCGAACCGGTCGGCCTCGCGGGCGAAGATCTTCGGGTCGTCGAGCTCGAAGACGCCCGACATGAAGTTCTCGCTCGAGGCGTTCTCTTCGAGCCGCCGCACCAGGTAGCTGATCGCCGAGTCGAACTCGCCCGGCTGCACGACCGGGGTATAGAGCAGCAGCCCCCCGGTGTCTTTGCGCACAGCGTCGGCCTGCGCTGTCGCCATGCCGAGCAGCATCTCGACCTCGACCCGGTGCTGCACGCCGCGCTTCTGCGCGAGCAGCCAGGCGAAGGCCAGGTCGAAGAGGTTGTGGCCGGCGACGCCGATGCGCACGGCGTCGGTGTTCTGCGGGGTGAAGGCGCGGGTCAGCAGGCGCTTGTAATTGGTGTCGGTGTCTTGCTTGGTCGACCAGGTCGCCAGCGGCCAGCCGTGCACCGTCGCGTCGACGTTCTCCATCGTGAGGTTGGCACCCTTGACGACCCGCACCTTGATGCCGGCACCGCCCTGAGCCACCCGGTGCCGCGCCCACGCCATCAGCCGGTCGAGCGCCGCGACCGAGTCGGGCAGATAAGCCTGAAGCACGATCCCCGCCTCGAGATGTTCGAGCCCCGGCTGTTTGAGCAGGGCAGTGAAGACCGCGATGGTGAGGTCGAGGTCGCGGTACTCCTCCATGTCGAGGTTGATGAACTTCGTGCTCCGGGATGCCGCGGCCTGCTCGTAGAGCGGCGTCAGGCGTTCCACGACCCGGGTGACGGTCTCGTCGAAGCCCCACATCGAGAGCTGGCTGACGACCGACGACACCTTGACCGACACGTAGTCGACGTCATCCCGCGCCAGCAATTGCTGCGTGCCGCCGAGCCGGCTGCGCGCCTCGCGGTCGCCGAGCACGGCCTCGCCGAGCAGGTTCACATTGAGCCGGATGCCGCGGGTCCGCAGCTTCTGCAGCGTCTTGCCCAGCGACTTCGGGTCGGCGTCCACCACGAGGTGGGCGACCATGCGGCGCAGCACCCACCGCGAGATCGGGATGATCGGCCAGGGCAGGATCCGCGCGAATCCGCCGCCCACGGCGATCGCGGCGCGCAGGTACCAGGGCAGGAACCGCGGGATGCGGTGCGCGAGCAGCTCGAGGTTCTTGCCGGCGACCCGCAAGTCTTCGGGCCGGACGACCTTGTCGACGAAGCCGAGGGTGAACTCAAGGCCGCGGGGATCTTTGAGCACGCCGGCCAAGCGCTGGGCGCTCGGGTCGGGCGCCACATCGGCGCTGGCGGCGAGCCACTGGCGCACCAGGGTGACGGTCTCTTCGGCGGTCGGGAGTTCAGCCGTGCGGTCTGACGGCACATGCGAGGGGGAAGTCACCCGTCTAGTGTCTCTCGCCGCAATCAATCACGATAAGCGATGTTTTGTGCACGGTATTGTTCGAAGATGCCGATGCTTTCCCGGGAGCGCAGCTCGTGATCGACCTGCGCCGACTGTCGCTGCTGCGCGAGCTGCACTTCCGCGGCACGATCGCCGCCGTCGCGGCGGCGTTGGCCTACAGCCCTTCCTCGATCTCGCAGCAGCTGTCGCAACTCGAGCGGGAGGTCGGCGCACCCCTGCTGATCAAGTCGGGACGGCGCGTCCGGCTCACCCCGATCGCCGAGACGCTCGTCGAGCACACCCATGAGCTGCTGGCTCGAATGGATGCGCTCGACGCCGCGCTCGCCGCATCCGGAAGCGCGGTGTCAGGCACCGTGCGCCTGGCGGTGTTCCAATCGGCTGCGCTCGGAGTCATCCCCCGCGCATTGTCGCTGTTCGCCGAACGGCACCCGCTTCTGCGCGTCGAGGTCACTCAGCGCGAGCCGGAGAGCGCCCTCGCCGCCGTGTGGGCCCGCGAGTTCGATCTGGTGATCGCCGAGCAGTACCCGGGCCATGCCGCTCCGCGCACCGTCGAGCTCGATCGGGAACCGCTCTGCGGCGACGAGCTGCGGCTGGCAGCCATGGATGCCACGATCACCTCGATCGAGACGGCGCGCGAGGCGAGTTGGGTGATGGAACCGCGGGGCACCGCCTCGCGGCATTGGGCCGAGCAGCGGTGCCGAGTGGCCGGCTTCGAGCCGGATGTGCGGTTCGAGACGGCCGACCTTCAAGCTCAGATCCGGTTGGTCGAATCCGGTCACGCGGTCGCCTTGCTTCCCGACCTGGTCTGGGCCGGCGAGCGCCCGAGTGTCCGCCTGGTGGATCTGCCGGGTTCGCCCCGTCGCGAAGTGTTCACCTCGGCCCGCCGGGGCTCGCCCGACGCGACGATCGCCGCGTGCCGGGCGGTGTTGGCGCACGCCGTCGTCTCGCTCGGCCTCAGCTGACCGGCGCGCGTGAGCAGGGCGTTGGCCGCGCTCCAGCATCCGGCTCGGCGGCACCCTGACGGGTACGATGGCCAGCTATGACGGCCGGCGAGGAACTGAGCGATCAGGACTGGGCGGTCTGGCGCGACTTCATGACGATGAGCGGCCAGCTCTCGCGCGAACTCGATCGCCGCCTGCAGGCCGACGCGGGCATTTCGCACGCCGACTACTCGGTGCTGCTCGTGCTTCAGCAGGCCCCCGACCGACAGCTGCGCGCCGGCGAACTCGCCGAGCTCCTGGCCTGGGAGAAGAGCCGCGTCTCGCACCAGGTGGCGCGCATGGAGGCACGGGCGCTCGTGCTCCGCACCGAGTGCGACACCGATGGCCGTGGAACCTGGATCGAGCCGACCCCCGAGGGCCGCCGGGTGCTGCTCGGCGCCATGCGCAACCACAACCGCACCATCCGGGAGCTGTTCTTCGAGGCGCTCCGCGACGACCAGCGGGCGGCGATCGGCGACGCCGCAGTGAACGTGCTCGAGAAGCTGAGCCCTGAGGGCTGCGTGATCGCCGAAGAGAAGGGGATGTCCACCTCCCGCCGAGCGAAGGCCTCGGCCTGAGCACGCGCGCCGGTGCCGCCCACTACGACGTCGCCATCATCGGCGGCGGCCACAACGGGCTGACCGCGGCGGCCTACCTCGCGCAGGCGGGCAAGCGCGTGATCGTGCTCGAGAGGCTCGACGAATTCGGCGGAGCGGCGGTGTCGGCTCAGGCCTTCCCCGGAGTCGACGCGCAGCTCTCGCGGTACTCGTACCTGGTGAGCCTGCTCCCGCAGCGCATCATCGACGAGCTGAAGCTCGATATCCGTCTCGCCCGCCGCCGGTACTCCTCCTACACGCCGCTGCCGGGCACGGGCACCGGCCTGCTGATGGATACCGGCGATGCCGCGGCGACCGCGGCATCGTTCGAGTCCATCGGTGCCGCACGGGACGCCGCGGCGTGGTCGTCCTTCTATGACGGCACCGCCCGCCTGGCCCGCTCGCTCTTCCCCACCGTCACCGAGCCGCTGATGACGCGCAGCGAGGCCCGTCGGATGCTGGGCGACGACGCCCTGTGGAACGAGCTGATCGAGCAGCCCATCGGCTCCACGATCGAGGAGCGGTTCGCCGACGACCTGGTGCGCGGAGTCGTGCTCACCGACGGACTCATCGGCACCTTCGCGCCGGCCGTCGACCCGAGCCTGGCCGCGAACCGCTGCTTCTTGTATCACGTCATCGGCGGCGGCACCGGCGACTGGGACGTGCCGATCGGAGGCATGGGCGCGGTGAGCTCCGCCCTGCGCGACGCCGCACGACAGGCAGGGGCCGAGCTGCTCTCTGGGGCCGAGGTCGATTCACTCACCCCGGATGGCGACATCACCTACCGCCGCGACGACACCGAGCACCGCATCGCCGCCGAGGTCGTGCTCGCCAATCTCGCGCCGTTCGAGTTGGCGCGGCTGCTCGGCGAGACCGCACCGCGTCCGGAGGGGGCGCAGGGCAAGGTCAACCTGCTGCTGACCCGTCTTCCGCGGTTGCGTGACCAGAGCCTGGATCCGGCGGCGGCGTTCGGCGGCACCTTCCACGCGAATGAGGGCTTCGCCCGACTCGGGGCGGCGTATGACGACGCGCTGGCCGGCCGCATCCCGGACCCGCTGCCGGTCGAGATCTATTGCCACTCCCTCACCGACCCGAGCATCCTGTCGCCCGAGCTGCGCGCGGCCGGGGCGCAGACCCTCACCGTGTTCGCGCTGCAGACCCCCGACCGGCTGCTCACCGAGGCCAACAACGACGCCCGGCGCGGTGAGCTCGAGGCGGCGGTCCTGCGTTCGTTGGACGCGGTGCTCGCCGAGCCGATCGAGTCGCTTCTGATGACGGACGCAGATGGCCGTCCCTGCCTCGAGACGAAGACCACACTCGACCTCGAGCACGCGCTGCGCATGCCCGGCGGCAACATCTTTCACGGGCCGCTGGCCTGGCCGTTCGCCGAGGATGACGCGCCTCACGACACCCCCGCCGAACGCTGGGGGGTCGTCACGGCGCACCCGAGAATATTGCTCTGCGGCGCCGGAGCGCAGCGCGGAGGGGCGGTCAGCGGACTCGGCGGCCACAACGCCGCGATGGCCGTGCTCGAGGCCGACTAGCCGGCGAGCCGGCGGGGGCTATCGCCGCCCCCACGCCGGGTCTACGCTCAGCGGTGCTCGCTCGGCGGAATCCGATCGCCGGGCTGCATGACCGGAAGGACGCACCGATGGGAATGTTCGACGGAGCCGGAGCCGCCGGCGCGGGCGCGGATTGGCAGAAGCAGGCCGCCGAGGCGCAGGCGATGGCCGACAAGATGATGCAGGACGCCGGGTACGGCAATGCGGCAAGCGACGTGACGATGGCGAACGCTGCCGAAATGACCGCGACGATGGGAGCCGATCGCGACAAGATCCAGGCGAGCGCGGACGAGAACAACCGCATCCTGACCGTGGGCAGCGCCGCCAAAGCCACCATCGTCAGCAAGACCGACACCGGCGAGAAGGTCGCGGGCAACTCCGTCTATCAGCTCGAGTTGTCGGTCGTCCCCGACGGCGGCAAGGCCTACACCGTGAAGAAGACCGAGATCATCCCGCCGCAGACCCTCACCGGCTATGCGGATGGCACCACCCTGGACGCGCGGATCGATCCTGCAGACAAGAACAAGGTCGCGTTCGGCGACAAGCCGTTCAAGTAGGCAGGGCCACGATCATGGGAGTTCTCGACGACATGGGCCGCGTCTGGGACGCGTCGCGGCAGATGCCGAAGCAGTCGTTCGCCGACAAGATGAAGATCGCGGCCGAGGGCGCCGAAGCCTCTGCCGCGATGCAGAAGGCTGCGGCGGCAGGAGGCCCGACCGGCGCGAACGGGGTGAGCTTCAATCCCTTCGAGAACATGGCGGCGATGAATGCCGGCGTGAGGGGATCGGCCACGGTGGTCTCACTGGTCGACACGGGCACGAAGCTCGCAGACACCCCCGTCTACGACGTCACGATGGATGTCGTGGCCGACGGCCAGCCCGGGTTCCGCGCCGTGCACCGGCAGGTGATCGCGGCGGCGGCGCTGGGCAACTGGCAGGCCGGCAAGGTGCTTCCGGTCCGGTTCGACCCCAACGACGCGACCCACCAGCTGACGATCGGCTGAGGGGTCAGGCAGCGGGCCACTCGCTCGGCGCCTCGGCGCGGGTCGACGGCAGGGCGACGTCGTCGGCCCAGCGCCGCACCCAGTTCTCCAGGGGGAGCTGGGTCAAGTCGATCCCGGCGATCGCGTTGAGCTCGTCGACCGTGACCGTGCCGCCGGTTCGCTTCAGGAACCGTGCCTTGACGAAGGCGCGCGCGTAGACCTCGCCATCGACTACGAAGCGCTGCTCAACGAAGAGCGCGCGGTCGTGGAATCCTGCCATCCGGGTCTCGAGCACGAACCTCTGCCGCCACTGCAGCGACTTGCGGTAGGTGATGGTCTGCGCCGCGACGACCGGGTAGTAGGCGGCATCCATCAGCTTCTTCCAGACGCCGGTGCGGATCATGAGGTCGACCCGGCCGAGGTCCATCATCGACAGGAAGACCCCGTTGTTCACGTGGCGCAACTGGTCGAGGTCGGTCCATCGGGCCCGCATCGGCAACCGGTCGACATCGTCGAAACCCAGGGGCGGCTTTCGGCCCACCGTGAGCCGAAGCCAGAGCAGTCGGAAGACGAGATTCACGGTTCCATTCTGGCGCGCCGCCGTGTCACCAACTCGCCGGTTCGCACTCCCTCAGCGCCGGCGGTTGTCGACGATCGTCATGCGCGGACCGTGTCGTTCGTAGCCGATCCCGGATGCCTCGATCAGCCGCACGACGCGCTGACGATGACCGCGCCAGGGCTCGAGCAACTCCATCATCCCGTCGTCGTCGACGCGCTCGCCGATCAGGGCCCAGCCCACGGCCTTGCTGAGGTGGAAGTCGCCGACGCTCACCGCATCCGGGTCGCCGTGCGAGCGCTGCACGGTCTCGGCGGCCGTCCACGCGCCGACGCCCGGGATGCCGCGGAGCTTGCTCAGTGCGCGCGAGATCGTGTCGTCGGCGGCCCGCTCGAGCGACTCTCCGACCCGTGCGATGCGCATGACGGTGTCCGACCGCTGGGGGCCGACCCCCGCCCGATGCCACTCCCAGGACGGCACCCGCCGCCACACCGCGGCAGAGGGCGCGACGCGCATGCCGAGCGGAGCCGGTCCGGGCGCGGGCTCGCCGTGCCGCCGCACCAGTTCGCGCCAGGCGCGCTTGGCCTCGATCGCGGTGACCTTCTGCGCGAGAACGGTCGGAATGAGGAAGGGCAGGATGCGCGCCGCCCGCGTCATGCGCAGCCCCGGCATGCGATGGTGCAGCTCGGCCACCAGGGGGTGCGCGGCCGGATCGAATCCGGTGTCGTCGTCTTCCGCGCCGAGCAGCGCGGGAACGCCGGCGATCGCGTGCTCCGATCCCGGACCCCATGCCGCGGCATCCACCCCTCCTGCACGGGCCGTCAGGTGCAGGCTCGCAGCGCCCGCGAACGTCGCCATCGTGAGCCAGAGCCCCGCGGCATCCCGCTGGATCGTCGGGTCGGTGCTGCCCTGAGCGAGCGGACCGAGCGTGAGGCGCAGCGACACCTCGCGGTGCGGCTCGTAGCGGCTGCGGAGGGGGTTCATCGTGGCGAGCCTAGGCGGCGCGGGCGACGAAGAGGTCGCCGCCCGCGCCGAAGGGCTTCTAGGAGCAGGTGAGGGTGATGCCGTTGACGTGGTGGATCCCGGGGCCGTACTGCGCACAGCCCGCGAACAGGCTGCCGAACGCCACGACGATGATCAGGATGTAGCCGACGATGAAGATGATGCTCAGCACGATCCCGACCGTGGATGGCGTGTTCTTCACGCCGGCGCCGCGGGACTGGACCTTCGCGACGATGCTCAGGATGAGCCCGAGCACAGGGAAGAGAAAGGCGAACACCAGACCGACGATGCCGAGGGTCTTTCCTGGTGACGAGACCGGCGCAGCGGCGGTGGGCGGAACGGCGGGACTGGTCATGCGTGACTCCTGTCGTCGAACGGGCAACCCGCGACGGCGTCGCAGGTTGTTGCGACACTAGCGAGTCCCCGGCTCGACGGTTCACCGGACGCGCGCGACCGCCGCCGCGAAACACGGCAGGATTGACCCATGAGCATCGGCATCCTGACGAGCGGCGGCGACTGCCCCGGCCTGAACGCGGTGATCCGCGCGGCCGTCTTCACCGGCATCCGGCTGCACGACCTTGAGTTCGTCGGGTTCCGCAACGGATGGAAGGGCGTCATCGAGGGCGACATCCGGCCGCTCGCGCTGCCCCAGGTGATGGGCATCTCGAAGCAGGGCGGCACCATTCTCGGGACGTCGCGCACCAATCCCTTCGAGAACGGCGGCGGTGCCGATCGCGTGGCGCAGGTCATGGAAGAGAACGGCATCGACTCGCTCATCGCGATCGGTGGCGAGGGCACTCTCGCGGCGGCGAAGCGGTTGACGGATGCCGGCATCAAAATCGTCGGCGTCCCCAAGACGATCGACAACGACCTGTCGGCCACCGACTACACCTTCGGATTCGACACGGCGGTGCAGATCGCCACCGAGGCGATGGACAGGCTGCGCACGACGGGCGACTCCCACGCGCGGTGCATGATCGCCGAGGTGATGGGACGGCACGTCGGCTGGATCGCGCTGCATTCCGGCATGGCTGCCGGCGCTCACGCCATCCTGATCCCCGAGCAGAAGACCTCGATCGAGCAGATCTGCGCGTGGGCCGAGTCGGCCCGCGATCGCGGCCGGGCCCCGCTGATCTGCGTCGCCGAGGGCTTCAAGCTCGACACCATGGACGACGCGCACTCCGAGCGCGGACTCGACGCCTTCGGCCGACCGCGGCTCGGCGGCATCGGCGACCAGCTCGCGCCCGAAATCGAGCAGCGCACCGGGATCGAGACCCGCGCGACCACGCTGGGGCACATCCAGCGCGGCGGCACGCCGACCGCCTACGACCGCGTGCTGGCCACCCGGTACGGCATGGCGGCGATCGAGTCGATCCGCTCGGGGCACTGGGGGCGCATGGTCGCGCTGCGCGGCACCCAGATCGTGCACGTGCCGTTCGAAGACGCCCTCGGTCGCCTCAAGGTCGTTCCCCAGGGACGGTACGACGAGGCTGCGGTTCTCTTCGGCTGAGTTGTCGTCGCCTGAGTTCTCTTCGCCTGAGCGCGCTGTGGCACACTGACGGCATGAGCACCGTCTTCCTCATCATCGGCGCGATCTTCGTCGGCATTGCCGGCCTGATCCACGTCGCCATCTTCCTGTTCGAGAGCGTGCTCTGGAACCGGCCGAGCACCTGGAAGCGCTTTGGCGTGAAGACCCAGGATGAGGCCAACATCCTCCGGCCGATGGCATACAACCAGGGCTTCTACAACGTCTTCCTCGCCCTCGGCGCCGGTGCGGGGCTCGTGATGCTCGCGTCGAGCAGCGTGCGGCAGGCGGGAGCGGCGCTCTCGATCTTCGTGCTGCTGAGCATGCTGCTCGCCGCGGTCGTTCTGATCACCTCGAACTCGAAGTTGGCGCGCGCTGCAGCGTTCCAGGGAGCGGCACCGCTGATCGGGCTGATTTTCCTCCTGGTCGGGATCACGACAGCGGGCTGACCGCCCCCCACTCGGGGACGGGCGGGCGCCTGCCCCCTGATCTAGGGTGAGATCACGTCTCGGGGGAGGCGGTATTTGTGACGCTTGGGGGACAGCGCCATGGGGGAGAGATCTCAGTCGTGGATCCGACGGCGAACGGCCGGTGTGATCGTGGTGATCGCCGTCGTGCTCGGCGGGGTGCTCCTCCCGCAGTCCGCTCAGGCCGCAGCATCCGTCTCTGTCGCTGACGCCGTCGCGCGCATTCTGTCCGATACGAACGCGCTCCGGACGGCAGGCGGTCTTCCCCCGCTGATCGAGAGCACGGCGATGGACACCGTCGCCCAGAACTGGTCAGCCCAGATGTATGCGAACGGTGCGATGACGCACAACCCGAGCTACTCGACGCAGATTCCTTCCGGGTGGACCGCCGCGGGCGAGAACATCGCCACCGGCTACAGCGTGACGACCGTCGTTGAGGCGTGGCACAACTCCCCGGGCCACTACGCCAACATCATGGGCGGGTACAACGCGATCGGGATCGGGTACTACGAAGCGAACGGCAAGACCTACTACACCCAGGACTTCGGCGAATACGCAACTGTGCCGAGCCCGAAAACCACGGGCACTGCCTCGACGTCGACGCCGCAAGCCGCGGACGACAGTCTGAGCATTGCACCGACGCCCGTCGTGTCGAGCAACACCATCGTGAACTCGCGGACCGGAAAGGCCATGGTCGTTCATGCCGTGAACTGGCCGAGCTTCGAGTACGCCTGCGAACAGGGTTGGGGCAACTCGGCCGACGGCGCGACCGCGGCCGCGGCGAGGGCGATGGTCTCCTGGGGCATCAACGCGGTACGTATCCCGCTCAATCAGGATTGCTGGCTCGGGGTCGACGGTGCGCCCCGCTCACCGATCACCGTCAACGGGTACAAGACGGCGCTCGCAGCCTGGGTGGCGACGCTCAATGCGGCCGGGCTCGCGGTCATCCTCGACCTGCACTGGACCGCGCCCACCGGGTCGGTCGCCGACGGCCAGCGAGCGATGCCCGATGCGCAGTCCACGACCTTCTGGACGTCGGTCGCCACCTTCTTCAAGAACTCGAAGTCGGTGATGTTCGAAACCTTCAACGAGCCGTACTCGCGCGGCACGCGCACGGTGAGCTGGTCATGCTGGCTGAACGGCGGATGCCAGGTTCCCGTCGCGAACGACCAGAGCCCCATCGGAACCACGACCTTCACAGCGGTCGGGCAGGCGACCCTCGTCGCGGCCATTCGCGCAACAGGAGCGACCCAGCCCATCCTGCTCGACGGGCTCAACTACGCGAACGACCTCACCGGATGGCTGGCGAACAAGCCGAGCGACAGCCAGCTGATCGCGTCGTGGCACAACTACCCGGGTCAAGGGTGCTCAGACACGAGCTGTTGGACGTCGCAAGTCCTCCCGGTCGCGGCCAGCGTGCCGGTCATCGCGACCGAGTTCGGCGAGACCGACGGAGGATCGAGCTTCCTGACGGCGTTCATGTCCTGGGCCGACGCCCACGCCATCGGGTACGCGCCGTGGGCATGGTGGGTGACGGATTCCTCGGATGGCACGGATGCCAACCTCTATTCGCTCATCTCCAACCTCTCGACCTTCACACCGCGTGCGCCGGAGGGCACCGCATTCCACGATCACCTGGCGACCCTGGGCATCACTGTCGACCGGATCGGAGGATCCGATCGCTACGCGGTGGCCATCAACATCGCGCAGACGGCATACCCGTCCGGTGCTCCTGATGTCTACGTCGCAACCGGCCGCAACTTTCCCGACGCCCTCTCGGCAGGAGCGGCCGCGGCCAAGAATCATTCGCCGGTGTTGCTGACCGATCCGAACACACTCAGTTCGGCCGTCGCCGACGAGATCACGGCCTTGCACCCGGGTCGGATCATCGTGGTGGGCGGCACGGCATCGGTGTCCGAGACCGTCTACGACGCGCTCGCGCAGATCCAGCCGAACATCGTGCGACTGGCGGGAGCCGACCGGTACGCCGCGTCGCGGGCCATCGTGGCTTCGGAGTTCTCCACCGGAGCCGACACGGTCTACATCGCCACGGGCGCGACGTTCCCTGACGCCCTCTCCGCCGCTGCAGCCGGCGGACCCGCCGGCGCTGCCGTTCTGCTCGTGAACGGGTTGAGCACCGCGGGACTCGACGCCGCTTCGATCGCGACCTTGACTGCACTCAATCCCTCGCAGATCATCATCGCCGGCGGCACGGGGTCGGTGAGCTCGGCTATTGAGTCCCGGCTTAAATTGATCGCACCGACGACGCGCTCCGCGGGCCAAGACCGTTACGCCGCGTCGACCGCAGTCAGTTTGGCGGCGTACGGTTCTGCTGATCACGTCTTCTTGACCACTGGGCTGAACTTCCCGGATGCCCTGGGCGGATCGGCGTGGGCCGGGGCGGTCAAGGGTCCGCTCTTCGTCGTGCCCACGACCTGCGTCCCGGAGTCGACACTGGCCGCCATTCACTTCCTGGGGGCGACGAAGGTCACTCTGCTGGGCGGCCCGAATTCGCTTACCGCCGCCGTGGCCGCCCTCAAGAGCTGCTGAGCCGCGAGCTGCTCAACGAGGAGGCATCGCCTGTTCGGCTGCGCGTGCCGCCGCGGGCAGCGCGGACACGATCCGATCGATGACCCGGTCGTCATGCGCCGCTGAGAGGAACCACGCCTCGAACACGCTGGGCGGCAGGCTCACCCCGGCATCGAGCATCGCGTGGAAGAACGGCGGGTAGCGCCACGATTCCTGAGCCTGCGCGTCGGCATAGCCGCGAACCGGCTCGGCGCGGAACGCGAGCGAGAACAGGCTGCCCGCGCGGGGGATGACATGGGCCACCCCCTCGGCGTCCAGCGCGTCGTGCAGGGCGGCGACCACGGCATCCGCCGCTCGGTCGACGCGCGCGTACACCTCGGGCGTCGCGTTCGTCAGGGTCGCGATGCCCGCCGCGACCGCGAGCGGGTTGCCGCTCAAAGTCCCGGCTTGGTAGACCGGTCCCAGTGGCGCCAGCTGGTCGAGCAGCTCGGCCCGCCCGCCGATCGCGGCGAGAGGCAGCCCGCCCCCGAGCACCTTGCCGAAGGTGATCAGGTCGGGGGTCCAGCCGGCGCCGTCAGGGACGACCCGTGCGGCCTCGAGGCCCCACCATCCGGCTGGGCCGACGCGGAATCCGGTGAGCACCTCATCCAGGATCAGCAGGGCGCCGTTCTCGCGCGCGATCGTCGCCAGCGCCCGGTTGAACCCGCGGCTCGGGGCGAGCACACCGGCGTTCGCTCCTGCTGCCTCGGTGATGATCGCCGCGATCTGGCCGGGATGCGCCGCGAACGCCGCGCGCACCGCGTCGAGATCGTTGTACGGCAGAACGAGGGTGAGGGCGGCAACGGCGTCGGGGACTCCCGCGGATCCCGGCAGACCGAGTGTCGCCACCCCCGAGCCGGCCTCGGCGAGCAAGCCATCGGAGTGCCCGTGGTAGTGCCCGGCGAACTTGATGAGCAGATCACGGCCGGTCGCGCCGCGCGCCAGCCGGATCGCCGTCATCGTCGCCTCGGTGCCGGTCGACACCAGGCGGAGCTTCTCGACACCGCGGTGCCCGTCGACGCAGAGCCGGCTGCGGACCAACTCGGCCAGCTCGGTCTCGCCCGGGGTCGAGGCGCCGAAGCTCAGCCCACGCCCCGCCGCCAGCCGGACGGCCTCGACGACGGCGGGATGCGCGTGCCCGAGCAGAGCCGGACCCCACGACATCACGAGGTCGACGTACTCGCGCCCCTCGACGTCGGTCACGGTCGCCCCGCGCGCCGAGACCAGGAAGCGCGGTGTTCCGCCCACCGAGCCGAACGCCCGCACCGGCGAGTTCACCCCGCCGGGAATCGCCGCCTTGGCACGGGCGAACGCCGCGTCGTTGCCCACGGCACGGATGCTGCCGGTCGTGTTCCCCTCGGTCGTTGCGGTCATGCGCGAGACCACCGCTCGGCTGCCTCGACCGCCCAGTAACTCAGCACGGCGTCGGCCCCCGCCCGCCGGATGCCCACCAGCGTCTCGTCGATCGCACGTTCGCGGTCGATCCAGCCGTGCGCGGCAGCCGCGTCGACCATCGCGTACTCGCCGCTCACCTGGTAGGCCCAGACCGGAACCGGGCTTGCGGCCGCGGCGTCCGCCAGCACGTCGAGGTACGACATGGCCGGCTTGACCATCACGACGTCGGCGCCCTCCTCGACGTCGAGCAGCACCTCACGGAGGCCCTCGCGCCGGTTCGCCGGATCGAGCTGGTAGCTGCGGCGGTCGCCCTGCAGCGACGACGCGACCGCTTCGCGGAACGGCCCGTAGAACGCCGAGGCGTACTTGGCGGCGTAGCCCAGGATGGCCGTGCCTGAGTGGCCCGCCGCATCGAGGGCGTCGCGCACGGCGCGCACCTGGCCGTCCATCATGCCGCTGAGTCCGAGAAGGGCCGAGCCGGCCTCGGCCTGCGCGACACCCATGTCGCGGTAACGCACCAGGCTGGCGTCGTTGTCGACCCGGCCCGCGGCATCCAGCACGCCGCAGTGGCCGTGATCGGTGAACTCGTCGAGGCAGAGATCGGTCTGCACAACCAGCTCGTCGCCGACCTCGCTGACCGCGATGCGCGTCGCCAGATTCAGGATGCCGCCGGGGTCGGTCGCGCCCGTGCCGGTCGCGTCCTTGTGCTCGGGCACGCCGAACAGCATCACGCCCCCGATGCCCGCACGGGCGGCGCGCTGCAGTTCACTTCGGAAGGAGTCGAGCGAGTGCTGCACCACCCCCGGCATCGACCCGATCGGCACCGGCTCGGTGACGCCCTCGCGGATGAACATCGGCAGGATCAGCTCGGCCGGGTGCACCCGGGTCTGCTGCGTCAGCCTGCGCATCGCCGGCGTCGCGCGCAAACGCCGCGGACGGATCACCGGGGTCACGCGCCCCGGCAGTGCCGAACCCGAGCCAGTGCCCTCGGCGCTCATTCCGCCTCCGCGTATTCGACGAGCGCCTCGATGAGCGAGTCGGCCGAGCGCTCCTCGGCGATCACGTGCACCGGCAGGCCGGCCGCTCGCGCGTCGAAGGCGGTACGGGGGCCGATGCAGGCGACCACGGTCGCCTCGGGCAGCGGGGCGAGCTGGGCCGCGATCTGCCGGGCGACACTGCCCGAGGTCACCAGCACGGCGCGGATGCGGCCGGATGCGACATCCATCGCCACATCCGGAGTCACCGGCACACCCACCGTCCGGTATGCCGTGACGAACTCGACGGCGAACCCGAGTTTCGACAGCCCGGCCACCAGGGTCGGCTCGGCGATATCGGACTGCGGGATCAGCACTCGCCCCTTGATGTCGCTGGCCGGCCACTCCTTGACCAGCCCGCGCGCCGAGTTGTCGGAGCCGGGCACGAAGTCGACCGGGTACCCCGCCAGCGCAAGCGCGGCCGCGGTGGTCTCGCCGACGGCGGCGATGCGCGTGGAGTCCGGAACGCGGGTGCCCTGACTGGTCAGCACGTCGACGGTCGTCGCACTCGTGATGACGATCCAGTCGAACTGGCCGTCGCTGAGCTCGTGCAAGGCGTTGGCGAGGGCGTTCGGATCCTCCGCCCCGGCGAAGTTGATCAGGGGGGCGATCACCGGGATCGCCCCGAAGCCGCGCAGAGTCGCCGCCACGGCATCCCCCCACTTGCCACCGCGCGGAACGAGCACCCGCCAGCCGGCCAGGGGCCTGGTGAGGTTCGCGGCGCTCACTCGGTTCCTCCCGGACCGGGGGTGTCGCGGCTCGCGCCCAGCGGAGCGAGCTCCGTCGCTCCGCCGGCCAGCAGTTCGTCGGCGACCCGCTTCGCCAACTCGCCGACCGGGTCGCGGGAATCCTCGGGATACAGCGCGTGCGAACTCGTCAACTGCTCGCTTCCGTCCTCGCGGTAGACGCGCGCGCTCAGGAACAGCAGCCCATCGTCGAGGATCGCGTGGGCGCCGATCGGCGCGGAGCATCCGGCCTCGAGCAGGGCGAGCACCGCGCGCTCGGCATGCGCAGTCAGCCGGGATGTCTTGTGGTCGACCTTCGCCACCGGCTTCTCGTCACCAGTACGTGTCTCTACCGCGAGCGCACCTTGCGCGGGAGCGGTCGGCCAGTCATCGATGCCGAAGTACTCGGTGACGGCGTCGAGCCTCCCGAGCCGGTCGAGCCCGGCCGCAGCAAGCACGATGGCGTCCAGGTGGCGTTCGGCGTCATCGCTTCCGACCCGGGCCAGCCGCGTGTCGACGTTGCCTCGCAGGTCGACGATGTCAAGGTCCGACCGGCGCGCGAGCAGCTGGGCGCGGCGGCGCGGCGAGCCGGTTCCGACGCGGGAGCCGGCCGGCAGTTCGGCCAGGGTCAGGCCGTCGCGGGCGCACAGGGCATCCCGCGCGTCGGCGCGCTTCGGGACCGCCGCGATCGACAGACCGGGGATCGCCGCCGTCGGCAGGTCTTTGTATGAGTGCACGACGGCATCCACGTCACCGGCGAGAAGCGCGTCGCGCAGCGCGGCCGCGAACACACCCGCCCCGCCGAGCGAGGCCAGAGATGCGGTCGAGCGGTCGCCCTCGGAGTGGATGACGATGAGTTCGGCCCCGAGGGGCGCGGCAACCGTCTGGGCCTGAGCCAGAGCCAGGGCGCTGCCCCGGGTGCCGATTCGCAAGGTCACGGCGCCACCCCGTCCGTCCGTGCGCCGGTCACGGCGCCACCCCGCCCGTCCGTGCGCCGCTCACGGCGCCACCCCGTCCGTCCGTGCGCCGCTCACGGCGCCACCCCCGCGATCGCGGGCTTGAAGCCGAGCCGCGCGTTCTCGCAGCAGCCCGGCCGGCACACGTCGTACCACGGTCCGAGCCCGGTCACTGCCGGTCGCTCGGCGGTCGGAGTGCCGTTGACGCGCTCGAGCACGAGGTCGACGAGCCCGCGCACATACGCCGGGTGGGTTCCCGGGGTCGGCGTGCGGATCACCGCGAGGCCGAGCCGCTCGGCGGCCTCGGTCGCCTCGGTGTCGAGGTCCCAGAGCACTTCCATGTGGTCGCTGACGAATCCCAGCGGAACGATGACGACCGCCTCGACGCCCGCGCCCGCGAAGCCGGCGATCACGTCGTTGACGTCCGGCTCGAGCCACGGCTGTGTCGCCGGGCCCGAACGGCTCTGATACACCAGTTGCCACGGGATGTCGCTGCCGGCCTCGCGTACGACGGTCTCGGCGACCGCCCGGTGCTGCGCCGCATAGGCGCCGCCGTCGCCGAAGCCACGATCACGTGGTCCGCTCCGCTCGGCGTCGGCGCTCGGGATGCTGTGGGTCGAGAACAGGATGCGGATCGCGCCGGCGTCGATCCCGCGTTCCACGAACTCGGCGACCGCGTTGCGCAAGCCGTCGACGAAGGGCTCGACGAATCCGGGGTGGTCGAAGAACTGGCGCACCTTGTCGATCTGCATCCGGTCGCCGAGGCCGGTCTGCTCCAGGGCCAACGCGAAGTCCTCGCGGTACTGCCGGCAGCTCGAATACGAGCTGTACGCGCTGGTGGCGAGTCCGATCAGGCGGGTGAAGCCGCGATCGGCGGCCTCCTGGAGCGCCTCGCGCAGGTACGGATCCCAGTTGCGGTTGCCCCACAGCACCGGCAGCTCGACGCCGCGGGATGCCAGCTCGGCCTCGAGGGCGGCCTTGAGCGCGCGGTTCTGCGCGTTGATCGGGCTCACTCCGCCGAAGTGCCGGTAGTGGTGCGCGACCTCCTCGAGGCGCTCATCGGGGATGCCGCGCCCGCGCGTCACGTTGCGCAGGAACGGGATGACGTCATCCTGCCCTTCCGGTCCGCCGAATCCCGCCAGCACGATCGCGTCGTAGGCAACGGGCACCTCGACGTGCTCGGCACCGGATGCCGCGGCATCCGTCGCGAACAGAACGCGTTCGATCAGCTCGGTCATGCCAGGATCTCGGGCAACTCGTCGAGGCTCACTCGTCGACCGGTGAAGAACGGAACCTCTTCACGCACGTGCCTGCGGGCCTCCGTGCCGCGCAGGTGGCGCATCAGATCCACCAGATGGATGGGGTCGTCGGCCTCGAGCGCGAGGATCCATTCGTAGTCGCCGAGCGCGAAAGAGGCCACAGTGTTCGTCTGCACCTGCGGATAGGCGCCGCCCGCGCGCCCGTGGTCGGCGAGCATCGTGCGCCGTTCGTCTTCGGGCAGGAGGTACCAGTCGTAGCTGCGCACGAACGGGTAGACGGTCACCCATTGCTTGGGCGGCAAGCCGCGCAGGAACGCCGGTGCATGGCTGCGGCTGAACTCGGCTTCGCGATGCACGCCGAGCGCGTTCCAGGTGGGCAGAAGCGGTGCGAGCTCGGCGCTGCGACGCAGGGTGCGCATCGCGTGCTGGAGCCCGTCGGCGGTCGGGCCGGTGATCCAGATCAGCAGGTCGGCATCGGCACGCAGGCCCGAGACGTCGTAGAAGCCGCGCAGGCTGACGCCTGCTTCTTCGACGGAGCCGACGGCATCGGCAAGCGGCTCCCCGCGGCGCTCGTCGAGCTGTTCCGCGCACCATCCGGCTTGCGCATCACGCCGCAGCACCGCCCACAGGGTGTATCCGGGGTCGGCGGCGGTCTGGTCGGGGGTGGGGTTCGAGCCGGTGCTCACGGACCCATCCTCCCCCGCGCGCGGCGCGGGAGCGAATCCGCGCCCGGCCCAGCCCGTCAGTCGTCGTCGCCGCTGAAGATCGCCCAGGCGACCAGACCGATTGCGATCACGGCTACGGCCGCTCCGCCGATGATCCACGGGACGGGGTTCTGACGATACGCCGCCGCCGCCTTCTCGCTGAGCTCGGTCACGCGCTTGGGCACGTTGAACTTGTCTTCGATGGCGTCGAGCGTCGCGGCGAGTTCATCGCGTGCCTTCTGCGCCTGCACCTTGGCGGCCTCGGCCTTGGAGTTGATGGGGGTGGTCATGATGTTCCTCGCTTTCCGATTCCTCTGATTGCTCGGTAGTCCTTCTGAAGGCTGTCGATCGACTCGGTCGGAACGGGTGGGATGCCCCGCTTCAGAATCCGATACCCGATCAGCGCCAAGATGCCGGCGACGATCAACAGGAACGCCGCAACAATGAGAGCGGCAAGCCATCCAGGCATCACGAGTGATAGTGCGAACACGGCCGCCGTGAGCAGCACGCCGATCATGAAGAGCAGCACCACCACGGCGCCGGCGAGCAGCCCGGCGCCGACTCCCAGTGCCTTGAGCTTGGCGATCAGCTCCGCCTTGAGAAGCTCCACCTCGCGGTGGAACAGCTCCTGGATGAGAGCAGGGATGTCGGTGACGAGCGACAGCAGCGAGCGCTTGGGCCGCGGGGGCGGCGGCTCCGGCCGTCGCGTCGATCCGGTCTGAGACATGACTCAGGCCCCGATCAACTGGACTTCGTCGTGCCCGACTTGGCAGCGGTCGACCTGCTGGACGAGCTCGCACCCGAGCGAGTGGCCGGCTTCTTGCCCGTCACCTGCGACACGACCTTCTTGGCGCCGTCGCTGACGAATTCCGCGACGTCGGGCGCCTTGTCTTTCACGAAGGTCTCGGCCGCGTCGACCTGGCGCTGCACGCGCGGGTCGTTCCAGAACTTCATGGCCGCGGCTTTCAGCTGCTCGTACTTCTCGCGACCCGCTCGGGTGCCGAGTACGTAACCGAGGCCGAGCCCGGCGACGAAGAGGATCTTGCCTTTCATGGAACGCTCCATTCCTTGATGGCTGATCGGTCCAGCCTAGTCCTCGTCTTCCGGGTCCCTTCCCAGCAGACGTTCGGCCTCGGACTGCGCTTGCGCGATCACCGCGGCCAATCCGGTACCGGAACCAGCCTCCCCGACATAGTGCATTCCGTCAACGGCATGCGTCCGAGGCACGGCCCGTTCCCAGGTCACCGCGTCGGCGTCGAGGGGCTTGCCCACCGGCATCCCCAGCAGGGTGCTCGCGTCAGCGACGGCGCGCGCGATGTCGCCCGCGCCATCCTCGACGCCACCGTCGTAGGAGAGCCGCAGGGCCTGCAGCCCACCCGCCCGCTCCGCCAGCCACGGCCACTTCGCCGTGAGATGGGTGAGCGCTCGTGCCCCGACATTCGGAGCGCCGAGCTCGACCAGCACGCCGGTGCCTCGCGGAGCCACCGCGAGTTCGGGCTGGTCGACGACCAGGGTGACGACGGTGATCCGGCGGCCGGGAGTGTGTTCCGCGGCCACGCCCGGTGCGGCGATCAGGACATCGCCGCGAAGCACATCGCCATTGGCGCGCACTCGGTCGAGGGCGATCTCGTCGATCGTCACCCCGAGCCGGACCGGCACGCCGAAGCGTTCGAGATCGGCAAGAAGCCGGTCGACGATCACGACGACACCGCCGCGGATCCCGGCCACCTGCGAACCCGCGGGCGACCGCTCGCGCAGACTCGCCACGGCGTGCGACAGGGAGCCCTCGCGCGCGAGGGCGGAACGCAGGCCGGGGGCTGCGCGGTCCAGCGGGAGCTCGTCGGGGTTCGCCGAGTGCACGCCGCGCACCACCGGCGCGACCAGCTGCTCGAGAACGGCCGGGCCCATCCTGCGCCGCACCAACTCGCCGAGCGTTTTGGATTTCGCGCCGATCGGCGACGGCATGAGCAGGTCGAGCGATGCCCGGAACGCGGCGCGCAGGCCGATGGCGTCGATCACATCCTGCGAGAGCGCCAGCGACGGGATGCCGAGCAGGCTGGTCGCGGGCAGCGGCATCACCGTGCCGTCGGCTCGGTAGAGCCATGCCGGGAGCTCCGCGGGTCGGACGATCTCGTCGCCGAGCCCCAGACGAGCGGCCAGGTCGGCCACCGTGCCGCCGCGCGTCGCGAACGACTCGGCGCCGGCATCCAGCTGGAGACCGCCGACGGTGTGGCGTGCGACCTGGCCGCCCGCACGTTCAGATGCCTCGAGCACGACCACGTCGCGTCCGCCGAGCACCAGTTGGCGCGCCGCGACCAGGCCGGCAATACCGGCTCCGACGACGATGACCGGCGGCCCCTGGGGCATCAGTCCAGCTCGTGCACGAGATCGACGATGCGGGTCAGCACATCGGGGTCGGTCTCAGGCGGAACGCCGTGCCCGAGGTTCACCACGTGAGCCGGCGCGCTCGCGCCGCGCTCCACGACGTCGCGCACGTGCGCCTCGAGCGTCGGCCAGGGCGCGGCAAGCAGAGCGGGGTCGATGTTGCCCTGGAGCGGAACCCCACCCCCGAGGCGCAGGCTCGCCTCATCGAGCGGCAGGCGCCAGTCGACGCCGACGACATCGGCGATGCCGGCCATCAGATCGAGCACCTCGGCGCTGCCCACGCCGAAATGCACCTTCGGAACGTCGAGCCCGCGCAGGGCGCTCAGCGCTCGCTCCGAATGCGGCCGCACCCGGCGTTGGTAGTCGCGGCGCGACAGCGAACCGACCCAGGAGTCGAACAGTTGGGCGGCGCTCGCGCCGGCATCCACCTGGGCGCGCAGGAACGCCCCGGTGACGTCGGCGCACCAGTTCAGCAGGGCCGCCCAGCTGTGCGGGTCGGCGTACATCATGGTGCGCGCCCGGAGCTGGTCCTTCGAGGGGCCGCCCTCGACCAGGTAGGAGGCCAGTGTGAAGGGCGCGCCACCGAAGGCGATGAGCGGTGTACCGCCGAGTTGAGCGACGGTCATCGCGACCGCCTCGCGGATCGGCGCCAGGGCATCCGGATCCAGCGGCGGCAACCGCAGCACGTCCGACGCGGTCCGGATCGGCGAGTCGAACACCGGGCCGCGCCCCGGCTCGATGTGCACGTCGACGCCCGCCAGCTTGACCGGAACCACGATGTCGCTGAAGAAGATCGCGGCGTCGACGCCGTGCCTGCGCACCGGTTGGAGCGTGATCTCGCTCGCGAGCTCGGGCGTCAGGCAGGCGTCGAGCATCTCGGTGCCGATCCGCAGCTCGCGGTACTCGGGAAGGGACCGGCCGGCTTGCCGCATGAACCACACCGGCAGCGTCTCGGGGCGATCGCCCCGGTACGCCCGGATCAGGGGCGACCCCGAAGTCCGACCGTCGCGCAGAGGGTGATCCGCCGGCAACGGGCTGTCTGAGGTGGCGGAGGCGTCTGGCACACATCCAGGCTAGGCGACCCGCGGTCAGCGCTCAGCCGGGCAGTGCTTAAGATGGAGCATGCTCCTGTGCGTGACGGCGAGTCACCGCACCACCGACTTCGCCCTTCTCGACCGCGTATCCCGCGACGTGTCGACGACCGCCGCTGACCTCGTCGCGGCCGATCCGGCCGTGCGTGGCGCGGTGGTTCTCGCCACCTGCAACCGCTTCGAGGCGTACCTGGATGTCGACGACGACCAGTCGGCCGGCCTGGTCCCTGCAGACCTGGTGTTCGCCACACTCGCCGGTTCGGTGGGCGAGGACGCCGCCGAACTGCGCAAGAGCGCGGAGTTGCTGCATGGCGATGAGGCGGTCCGCCACCTGTTCGCCGTCAGCTCTGGACTCGAGTCCGTCGTTGTCGGCGAAGACGAGATCAGCGGCCAGGTGCAGCGCGCCCTGGCGACGGCGCGGGCCGAGCGGACCTCGAGCAGTGCCCTCGAGCAGGCATTCCAGCGCGCGGCACGCACCTCGCGTCAGGTGCGCAAGGCCGCGGATCTGGGCGGCGCCGGGCGCTCGATGGTCCGGTTGGCGCTCGACCTGGCGGCGTCGCGGGTCGCCGATTGGGGCACGGTACCCGTGCTCGTGGTCGGCACCGGGCGATACGCGGCGACCACGATCGCCGCGCTGCGCGCCCGGGGTGCGCGCGACATCCGCGTGTTCTCGGCGACCGATCGTGCCGATGCCTTCGCCGCACGGTACGGGGTTCGGGCCGAGCACGAGTTGCGGGCCGCTATCGGCACAGCCGAGATCATGATCACCTGCACGGCCAGGTACACCGTGACAGCACAGGACGTTCCGGATGCCGCCCGCCGCCTGATCATCGACCTCGGCCTGCCGCGCAATGTCGAGCCCGCCGTGGGTCAGCTGCCGGGCGTCGAACTGCTCGACCTGGAGTTGCTCGCGCTTCACGCGCCGCTCTCCGAGCTCGGAGAGGGCGCTCAGCAACTCGTGGCCACTGCCGCCGCCGAGTTCAGCGCCGAGGCGGAGGCCGCCCCCGGGATCGTGGCCTTGCGGCGGCACGTGCTCGAGGCGCTCGAGCACGAACTGTCCCGTTCACGCGCCCGCGGCGGCGATGCGAGCACCGAAGAAGCCCTTCGCCACCTGGCCGGCATGCTGGTGCATGCTCCGTCGGTCCGAGCACGGCGCCTGGCCGCCGAAGGGCGATCGCACGAGTTCCTCGCCGGGCTCGAGGCGGTGTACGGACTGCAGGTCGAGCCCGGTGACGCATCGCGCGCCGCCGACGACGGCGACACCGACAGCGGCGCCATCGCCTGACCGCACACGAAAGCCCCATCTCTCGCTAGGCGGGTTGAGAGACGGGGCATCGTGTTATTCGATCGGCTCACCCGAGTTGAGGGGTTGCCTTCCCTTTCGAGCGAAAGGGAGCGTCGCCCGCCCCTCGTGTCTCAGCACACGGGGGCGGGGCGACGCCGTCTGACAGCTACATCTCGCTCGGCCGGCGTCGCGCGAAGCGCACCGCGACCAGCGTCAGTCCGGAGACCAACAGGATGTAGCCCAAAACGATCCAGCCCACCGGCGTCGAGCCGGTCAGAGCCAGGGTGGTCAGGTCGCACTTCGTCGGGCGGACGAAGTGGAAGGTCCAGTCGGTGGTCGCTCCCGTTTCGAGCCCGTACGACGGCGCGCTCGTGGCCGCGTGCACGGTCACCGCGCCGGCAGCCCCGACCGAGTATGTGCCAGGCGAGACGATGGATCCGTTCACCGTCCAGATCAGAGCCGCCGCGTCGTTGATGCTGTTCGACAAGGTGTACGACCCGTTGGCGAAGCATCCGAGCTGATGCTGCGACGCCAGCGGGAACAGCAAGGGATGCGTGACCAGGTCACCGCAGGGCAGCGCCGACGTGAGCGTCTCGCTCCAAGGCCCCTTGTAGCCCTGGAGGAAGTAGCCGGTGTTCGCCACGGCCGACACCAGGTAGGTGCCGGGCTTCAGCACGTGATCGCCGGGAGCGGCAGCCACGTTGTCGATGAAGTAGGTCACATGCGGTGAGTCGGCGATGCTCGGGATCGTGATGAAGGCATCCGTCAGGATGTCGGTCGCGCTGCACGTCTGCGACGTCGGCTGGGGCACGATGAAGTCGGCCTTGATCAGGCAATCGGTCGCCGCGACGAAGGTGAACGGCCAATCGACGGTTCCGGTCAGCACGTAGTGATCCTCGGCCGTGGCCTGGATCTCGACGCTGCTCGCACCGGAGCCGAGGCTGTGGAAGCCGGCGGCGAGCGGCGTGCTGTCGGTCGAGAGGTGGTAGATGACGCCGGGGGTCGCGGTGATCGTGAATCCGTTGTTCGACGACACCCCCGGCGCGGTGCACTCGGCGGGGTTCGACACGACCGCTGCCGGCGTGACCTCCACGTGGCAGTCACCGGGCGACGAGAACGTGAACGTCCAGGTCGTGGTGGTGCCCGCCGGGAAGGTGTACCCGGCGTTCGCGATGGCGACGATCTCGATCGTTGTCGGGAAGGCGGTGACGTCGACCGGCCCGCCGGCCAGCGGGGTGGCGCTGCCCTGCAGGAAGTACCGGTAGCCGGCCGGCGCGTTCGGAATCGTGTAGGTGGCGGTGGTCGAAGAGCCCGCCGTGGTCGTGCACTCCGAGGGGTCGGCCGCCGGCGCAGCCGGCACCACGCACTTCGACGCGTCGGGGGTGGTCAAGGTGAACGTCCACGAGGTCGTCACGCCCTGCTTGAACTTGTAGCCCGAGGTCGCGACCGCCTGGATCTTGACCACCGCGCCCGGGTTGGCGTTGTAGGTGCCGGCGGCGATGTCCGACCAGGCGCTGGTCGCGGCATTCCACAGCTGGTACTTCACGCCCGTCTGCTGGGTCGGGATGGTGTAGCCGCCTCCGCCGACGGCGGCCGCCGCCGTGCAATAGGGGTTTGTCGATGTCGCCGCAGCGGGCGTGACCTCGGTCTCGCATCCGCTGACGGTCACGACCCCCGTATCGAAGCTGTATTGGGAGTCGTCGTAGGCGGTGACCTTCACCCGGTAGCTGTGGCTCGCCTGGCCCGTCGAGAACGGATAGGTCTGCGAGAACGACCCGCCGAAGCTCGGGTTGTCGGTCACCTGCACCCCGTCGATCCAGACCGCGACGGTGTTGTGCTTGGTGGCGTCGCCGGTTGCGTAGTACGTGAGATCGACCGTGACGCCGGTGCAACTGGCCGAGACGGTGTGATTGTGCGCGCTGGCCGGACCGGCGACGAGCGCCACGAGACCGGCCACCAGGGCGAGAGTGCCCAGGGCGGCAAGGAGTTTCTTCAACACGGGGGGATTCCTTCAGCTGAGGTCAGGAAAGTACGCCGAGGCGCAGGTCACAACGAGAGGCCCGGAACGGGGATGAGCCGGGGAGAGGGGCAAGCTCGAACGCGCGAACTTCGGGTGCGCAGCGCTCGACGGTGGGGGCGAGGTTTGTCGGATTACTTCTGGTGAGGGGGCACCGTATTCTGTCGCGTTGCGGGGGTCGGCAACCATGCGGGGGAACACGGCGCTCACGCGACTGGCTCAACGTAGCAGGTCCTGCCTTTGGGGGACAAGGATGAATTCTGCGGAGAGCCCGCTCACCCGCCCCGGCGCGTCAGTGCACGTATTCCAACAGGTCGAATCCCACCGTGCGCATCGCGTCGAGGACGCGCAATCGCGCGGTGATCCCGCTGTCGTTGAACTGAACGGACACCGCGTACGACACCGCAGCGCGCGGCCCGCGCATGACGCCGGCCTCGGAGCGCACGCCCGAGTCGGCGCCGGTCTTGTTCACCAGCAGCATCCCGTGATCGACACCGCGGTGGGACAGGGGATCGAGCCCGAACGCACTGGCGACCATCGAAAGGTCGGAGTTGAGCGACAGCCACCCGAGCACCCGGCTGCTGGTCAACGAGTCGACGACCTCGCCGCGGGCAAGTGCGCCGAACAGCCAGCTGAGCTCGGCGGTCGAGCCGACCGAGAGCTGAGGAGCATCATCGGGGCCGCGGCTGTCCCGCACCAGATCGAGCAGGGCGGTGCGCAGCAGGCCCAGGGATTCGGTGCGAGCGCGCACCGACTGGAGCCCCACCTGGCGAAGCAGCACATTGGTCGCCAGATTGTCGCTGGTGGCTCCGACCAGGGTGGCGAGGTCGGCGACGGGCAGCGACGGCGCCTGAAGGTGCTGCCAAATGCCCGAGTCGCCGACGGCATCCCGTGGGGTCTTGTCGAGGATGCCGTAGCCCGAGAAGTCGCGCGCGGTCAGCCGCGCCGAGACCTCGACGAGCAGCAGGATCTTGCCGATGCTCGCCGTCGGCAGCACGATGCGTTCATCGATGCCGAGCAGCGAGCGACCCGAGTCGAGATCGGTGACCGACGCCGAGACCTGAGCGCCCTCGTATGCCAGGTCGCCCAGCGCGGTGAAGCTGCTCGAGAAGTTCTCGGTCGGGCGGTCCTCGCGATGCCGCGGAGGCCGGGGCGCACGAACGCGATCACGTCGTTCTCGGGTTTGCGCGACTTCGGTCACGGGCAGCCTTCTCGCGGGAGCGGCAGGGTCTCGTCCATGGTACCGGGACCTTTGCGCGTTCCACCAAGGAGACGAGCCCCACCCCGCGTCATCTCAGCATGACGCGGGGTGGGGACTCGTCAGTCGATCAGCTCGCGACGGGGCGACGACGGATCCGCAGACCCGAGCGCATCAGAGCCACTCCGAGCAGCATCAGCAGCGCGGAAGCGGCGAGCAACGGAGTGCCGTCGTCGGTTCCGGTGAGCGCCAGCGTCTTCAGGTCACCGCAGCTGCTGGGGTCTGCGAAGGTCAACGTCCAATCGGTCTGCGCACCACCCGTCAGCCCGAATGTCGGCGCGTTGGCGGCGGCATGCACCGTCAGCGTGGCGGGGCCGTTCACCGTGTGCGGGCCGTCAGCAGCCGGGAAGCCGTTGACCGTCCAGATGATGGCCGCCGGGTCGTTCAGGCTGTTCGACAGGGTGTACGAGCCGTGGGCCGAGCAGCCGGGATCCTTCGCGACCTGCGGGGTCGCCAGCGCGTCGGTGGACAACTGGCACTTGCCGTCGAAGGCCGTGACCGTCACGTGGATGTCGGCGGTGCTGCTGAGCGTGGAGCCCGACTTGGCCTCCGGGTGCACGGTGTAGGCGCCGGGCTCAAGCGCAACGCTCTTGCCGTTCGCGTTGTAGCCGTACGTCGAGGAGTCGCTGTCGCGGGTGATCGTGTAGGTGATCGTGCCGACGTTGCTGACCGTGATGAAGCCAGGCACCGTTCCCGGGTTCTCAGGGTCAGTGCTGCAGGTCTGACCGGTCGGAACCGCCGCCGGCGTCACCTCGCCGCCCACCGAACCGCAGTCGGATGGATCGGCCGCGATGGTGAGCGGGATCGACGAGGCCGACGTCAGGTTGTATGCGCTGCTCGAAGCCGAGACCGCCACCGTGTAGGAGCCGGCGGGAAGGTTACCCGTCTTGCCCGTCGTGCCGTCGAAGGCGATCGGGGTGTGAGAGCCATCGGCGTCGTTGGTGATCACGTAGGTCACACCTGTCGTGATCGTCACTGTGATGAACCCGGACACGATGTGCGCGTCAGTGCAGACCGGGTTGGTCCGCGACGCGGCGCCAGCCACATCGGTCGGAAGAACGCTGCCGCAGTCTTCGGGATCGGCCGCGATGGTGAGCGGGATCGACGAAGCCGACGTCAGGTTGTATGCGCTGCTCGAGGCCGAGACCGCAACGGTGTAGGAGCCGGCCGGAAGCCCTGCTGTCTTGCCAGTGCCGTCGAATCCGATGACCGTGTTCGACGAGTTCGTGATCACGTAGGTGACACCCGTCGTCACCGTCACGGTGATGAAGCCGGCAACGATGTTCCCGTCTGTACAGACCGGGTTCGTCGCGGAAGCGGCTCCCGCGACATCGGTTGCCTTCGGCGCGGGGAGGTAGCAGTAGATCGCGTGGCTGATGTTCTTGCCAGACGGGTGGCTGAACGTCCCAGAGAAGTTGCTGACCTGAGTCCAGTCAAGGTCGGCGTACGCAGCCGGGTACACGTAGGCGGGATCGACGTAGTAGCCGTGGTTCTCGGGGCCCTGTCCACTGGCGCCGGTGTTTCCGGCCTTGATGATCACCTTGGTCAGGGTGGCGCCGGCGGGAATCGAGAATGATGCCGCCGTCACCGTGGTGGTGGAGCCGGAGGGCGTCCACTTCGCACAAATTTCGAGGGTGTTCGGCGTCTGGTAATAGCCGGGATCGTTGCTGGCGCCTTCCGCGTTCGCGGGCGCGACAGCGACCAGGGATAGGCCGAGGGCGAGCGCCACAGTGGCGGTCGCAGCGGCGAATGTTTTGAACATGGGGGGGTGTTCCTCGCTGAGATAGGTGGTGCTGGGGGGATCCCGGCAGGCCGGGCCGCGGCGCAGGGGTATGCACCGTGGGTAAGGACGGATCGAAACGGGGGAGTTCGGATCCGTTGAGAGCAGCCCACGAACGTCGGGTTTGAAGGCTCTCCCGGCGATCAGGTTATCGGTCCCCCTTTAGCGGGACAAGAGCGAAACGGAAAAAAGTGAAGAGACGAGCCCCACCCCGCGCCATCTCAGCATGACGCGGGGTGGGAGCTCGTCAGTCGATCAGCTCGCGGCGTTGCGGCGACGGGCTCGCAGACCCGAGCGCACCAGAGCAACTCCGAGCAGCATCATCAGGGCGGAGGCGGCCAGCATGGGCGTCCCGTCCTGGGTACCGGTCAGCGCCAGCGTCTTCAGGTTGCCGCAGGTTGCGGGGTCGGCGAAGGTGAGCGTCCAGTCGACCTGCGGGGTACCGTCCAGGCCGAATGCCGGGGCGTTGGCGTCAGCATGCACTGTCACCGTTGCAGGGGCAGCCACCGTGTGCGGACCCGCAGCAACCGTTGAGCCGTTGACCGTCCAGATCACGGCTGTCGGGTCGTTCACGTTGTTCGACAGGGTGTACGAGCCGATGGCCGAGCAGCCGGGGTCCTTCTGCACCAGCGGGATCACCACGGCGTCGGTGGACAACTGGCACTTGCCGTCGAACGCCAAGATCGTGCGGTGGAGCGCATCCGTGCTGGTGAGCTCGAAGGTCGGCTTGGCGCTCGGCACGATCGTGTAGGCGCCGGCCGCAAGCGGGCCCGTCTTCCCCGTCACTGAGTCATACGGGATGGGGGTCTGCCCTGCGTCGCTGTCGGCGGTGATCACGTAGGAGATCTTGTCGAGAGTGAACACCGTGATGTAGCCGTTCACCAGGAACTGGTCCTCGGGATCATCCGCGTTGCAGGTCTGGTTGGTTGCGGCAGCTGCGGGTGCCACCGAGGCGCCCACCGAGCCGCCGCACTCGCCGTCGAACGCAGCGATCGTGAAGACGAAACTGGTCGGCGTGACCGTGAAGTCGTTCTTGTACTGGGGCAAGACCTTCACAGTGACCGTGTAGGTGCCACCGGTGACCAATGGGCCGGTCTTACCGGTTGCGTCGAAGGAGGCACCGTTGTCGATCGAGTAGACCAGGTGATCGTCGAGCGTCACCGTGATGTACCCGGGAACGAGCGCGTCGTCGTTGCAGGTCTCGCCCGTTGCGGCCGCGGCGGCGGTGAGGCCGATCTTGCAGTCGTTGTCGAGAATCTGCTGGCCCGTCTTGCCGTCCGAGAAGACAGTGTCCAGGTTCTTGCCGTCGAAGTGGTTCTCCGTCCAGACGCCGTGGTCCTCTGTCCAGTAGTCGAAGGCAGGGATGATGTCGGCGTCGTGCTCGCCCGCGTGGCCTTCCTTGAAGACCGAGTCGTCGTCGACCGTGATGGTGTGCCAGCCTTCAGCAGCCGTGTCGGCCGGCGTGGCGTGACACAGGGTCACGGGGTTGTGAGCGTGGGTCTCCGCGCTCTGGGGAGCGAGGCTGCTCACTGGCGGAGCGTTGACGTCGGCCGGCGGAGGAGTCGTGGTGTCGGCCGCGGGCGGGGCAGTCGTGCTGTCATCCGCGGGCGGGGCAGTCGTCGTCGTGTCCGCAGGCGGAGGAGTCGTGGTGTCCGCAGGCGGCGGAGTCGTCGTGTCCGCAGGCGGAGCGGTCGTCGTGTCCGCGGGCGGAGGAGTCGTCGTGTCCGCAGGCGGCGGAGTCGTCGTGTCCGTGGCGACGGTGTCCGTCGTCGGCGGAACAGTGTCGTCTGCATTGGCGGGCGCGATAGCGACCAGGGACAGGCCGAGGGCGAGCGCCACAGTGGCGGTCGCAGCGGCGAATGTTTTGAACATGGGGGGTGTTCCTCGCTGAGATGGGTAGGTGGTGCTCGGGGGGGGGTACCGGCAAGCCGGACCACGGCGCAGGGGTATGCGCCGTGGTAGCGACGGATCGAAACGGGGGAGTTCGGATCCGTTTAAGAGCAGCCTCCCAACTTCGGGTTTGAAGGCTCTCTGGGCGCCTAGGGTAGCGGTCCCCCTTTCGCGGGACAAGAGCGAAGTTGAAAAAGTTTTTCGACTGGGAAGGTTTCCTCTGGGCGCGCAGCGCCCCGTCTCACCAGATCCGAACCCGCTCCGCGGGGTCGAGCCACAGCGCGTCGGACTCCGCCAGGCTGAAGGTGGCGGCGAACTCGTCGATGTTTCGGACGATCTGGTTGCAGCGGAACTCGTTGGGCGAATGCGGGTCGATCGACAGCTGCCGCAGCGCCTCCTCGTCGCGCGCCTTGAGCTGCCAGGCCTGCGCCCAGCTGAGGAAGAAGCGCTCGGCGCCGGTCATCCCGTCGATGACGGGCGGCTCGGTGCCCTCGAGCGACAGCAGGTATGCCTTCCAGGCGATCGCGAGCCCGCCCAGGTCGCCGATGTTCTCGCCGATGGTCAGCGCGCCGTTGACGTGGTGACCCGGCAGCTGCTTGGGCTCGAGCGCGTCGTACTGCGCGATCAGGGCGGCGGTGCGCTGCTCGAAGGCGGCGCGGTCGTCGTCGGTCCACCAGTTGGTGAGCCGGCCGTCCCCGTCGTACTGCGAGCCCTGGTCGTCGAAGCCGTGCCCGATCTCGTGGCCGATCACCGCGCCGATCGCGCCGAAGTTGGCTGCGGCATCCCGGGCCTCGTCGAAGAACGGGTACTGCAGGATCGCCGCGGGGAACACGATCTCGTTGAATCCCGGGTTGTAGTACGCGTTGATCGTCTGCGGTGTCATGAACCACTCGCCGCGGTCAAGCGGCTTGCCGATCTTGCCGAGCTCGCGCTGGAACTCGAACTCGGTGGTGGCGCGCACGTTGGCGAGCAGGTCGTCGGGAACGATCACGAGCTTCGAGTAGTCGCGCCAGGTGTCGGGGTAGCCGATCTTCGGGGTGAACTTCGACAGCTTCTCGAGGGCGCGTTCTCGGGTCGCGGCCGTCATCCAGTCCAAGTCGGTGATGCTGTCGCGGTACGCGTCGATCAGGCGCGCAACCAGCGCATCCATCGCCGTCTTGGCGGCCGGGCTGAAGTGGCGCTCGACGTAGATGCGGCCGACAGCCTCGCCCATGGCGCCCTCCACGACAGAGACGCCGCGCTTCCAGCGCGCCCGCAGCTCGGGCGTGCCGGTCAGCGTCTTGCCGTAGAACTCGAAGTTCGCCTCGACGACGGCCGTGGTCAAGTAGGGAGCCGACGACCGGATGAGCTGCCACCGCAGCCAGTCGGTCCAGCTCTCGAGGCGGTCGGCCGTCAAGAGCGTGCCGATGCCCTCGACGAAACTGGGCTCGCGCACCACGACCTCGTCGAACGAGCCGGCCGGGACGTCGAGGCCGGCCAGCCAGCCAGCGATCGGCGCTGCGCCCGCGAGCGTCTCGACCTCGCTCCACGGCAGCAGGTTGTAGGTGGCCTGGCTGTCGCGGGTGCGCACGTTGTCCCAGTGCTGCGCGGCGATCTCGGTCTCGAGGGCGAAGACGCGGCCGGCGCGTTCGGCCGCATCCGACAGACCGGCGAGCGAGAACATCCGCTCGAGGAACAACTGGTAGCCCGCACGGATCTCGGCGAACTTCTCCTCACGGAAATACGACTCGTCGGGCAGCCCGATGCCGCCCTGCTCGAGGAACACCAGGTAGCGCTCCGGGTTGCCCGGGTCGTTGTCGACGAAGGCCTGCAGGAATCCGCTGGTGCCGAGGCGCTCGAAGCGGCCCAACTCGGAGACCAGCGTGGCGATCGAGTCGATCTTCTGCACGGCATCCAGATCGCCCGAGAGCGCGGAGAGCCCGACCTTCTCGATGCGGTCCTCATCCATGAAGCTCGAGTAGAGGTCGCCCACCTTGCGAGCCTCGGTGCCGGGCTCCGCCGTCTGCGACTCCTCGATGATCTCGCGCACGGCCTTCTCGGCCTCCTCGGCGAGAACGTAGAACGAGCCGTACCTGGCCTTGTCGCTCGGGATCTCGGTGCGCGCCATCCACTTGCCGTTGACGTGCCGGAACAGGTCGTCCTGCGGCCGGATCGCCGGGTCGAGTTCGTCGGTCTCGATCCCCGAGGCAAGCGGCGCGTTGGCGGTTTGTGATGCAGACGTCATGGTGGGAGCCTAAGAGATCGTGACGGCTCAACGCGTTCTCATCGTCGGCGGCAACGGCATCATCAGCGGTTCGGTGACCCGGCTCGCCGTGGAGCACGGCATGAACGTCACCTTGCTCAACCGCGGCACGAGCACCCTGCGACCCGCGATCGACGGGGTCGAGACTGTGATCGGTGACGCCGACGATCCGGCCTCGATGCGATCGGCGATCGGCGGCCGGGATTTCGACGTGGTCGTGAACTTCCGCGCCTTCCACCCGCGCCAGGTCGCCGACGACATCGAGCTGTTCTCGGGTCGCACCGGTCAGTACGTCTTCATCTCGTCGGCGTCCGCCTACCAGAAGCCGATCGCCCACCTGCCGATCGTCGAGTCGACGCCGTTGCGCAATCCGTTCTGGCAGTACTCGCGCGACAAGATCGCCTGCGAAGATCTGCTGGTCGCGGCCTACCGCGAGCGCGCGTTCCCGATGACCATCGTGCGGCCGTCGCACACCTATGACTGCACGCTGATCCCGATCGACGGCGGGTGGACCGTGCTGGACCGGATGCGGCGCGGCGTGCCGATCGTCATCCACGGCGACGGCACTTCGTTGTGGACGCTCACCCACGCCCGCGACTTCGCCCGCGCCTTCGTCGGACTGCTCGGCAACCCGCACGCCCTCGGTTCACCGGTGCAGATCACCTCGGACGAGTCGCTGACCTGGGATGCCATCGCCGGCCTGTTCGCCGGCGCGCTCGGCGTCGACGCGCGGATCGTGCACGTGGCCAGCGAGACGATGGCCGCCGAGGTCGACTACGGTGACGGGCTTCTGGGCGACAAGGCGCACAGCGTCGTGTTCGACAACTCCCGGGTGAAGTCGCTGGTCCCCGGATGGCAGGCGACGATCCCCTTCGCCGAGGGCGTTCGCGAGATCGTCGACTGGCACCTCGCGGATCCGTCGTGGCAACAGGTGGATACCGAACTCGACGCCGCGTACGACCGGTTGGTCGCCGCGCACTCCCGCTAAGCGGACCCGTCGCGGCGCTCGCGCCACTCGGCGAGAAGCAGCGGCATGCGTTCCGCGAGGAACGAGTAGAACTCCGCCATCTCTTCGATTCGCTCCCGGGCCGGCGACCCCGGCACCATCTGCTTCGCTCCGCCTCGCAGCAGAACTTCGGCGCGCAGGTACATATCCGGATGGCTCAGGGAGTAGGTGTACCAGGGGCCCTCCGACAACGCGTACACGTGCTTGCGGGTGCCGGGTTGCGTGCTGCTGCGCACGAAACCCAGCTGGATGAGGTACCGGACCGCGCCCGAGATCGCCGCCGCGCTGACGCCGATCCGTTCACCGAGCTCCGCCGCGGTGAGGCGCCCGGCGTCGGTCGCCGTGAGCGTCATGAGCACGTACGCGGGCATCCGCGGAAAACCCTGCGCGGCGAGATCGCCGGCGGTGCGCTCGACGAACTCGCCGATCGGATCGGCACCTGGCGGGTCGGCATCGGTCATGTCGACAAGTCTCGCCGACGTAGCGCCATCGCCCCGAGCGCGGTGGCAACCACAGCGATGACGCCGACGATGATCGTCGGCCCCCAGTCATCGGTCGGCAGCGCGGGAACGGTGGCGATGGGGCTGATCCTCTCGACCCCCTTGGGCAGATTCAGCAGTCCGCCGAAGAGCCCGAATCCGATCAGGATGCCGAACACCGCCCAGCCGAACGACACCGCCAGCCGGGGCAGCAGTCCCACCAGCAGAGCCGTGACGCCGACGAACGAGAGCGCGGCTGGAGCCTGCACCACGGCGCTGCCGAGCGAGAGCCAGGCGTTGTCGCCCTGGTCGACGGCGGCGAATCCCGCGGCGGCCGCCAGCCCGGTCGCGACCAGCACGATGAGCACGCTGGCGGTGGCGATCAGCGCGTACGAGAGCAGCCACCCGATGCGCGACTGCGGGGCGGCGAGCACCGTCTCGAGTCGTCCCTCGGTCTCTTCCTCCCGCATCCGGAGCACGGCTTGCACCCCGGCCGCTGCGGCGACCGCGCCGACCATGACCATGACCGCCGAGATCAACGTCCTGCCCATGTCGCTCGCACCGGTGTGCCCCAGGCTCTGCAGGATGACCTGGATCTGCGCGTTGCCGATGTTCGCGTTCGAGACCGCCGTGACCAGGGAGCCCAGAACCAGTCCGAGCAGGGCCGAGCCACCTGCCCAGGCGATCAGCGTCGGCCATTGCTGGCGCCAGGCCAGCCCGACGGGCGAGGCAAGCGAGCGTCGGGCCGTTGCGCGGCCCGTGCGTTCGGGCAACAGGCTCGCCCCGAGCTCCCGCTGCGAATGGACGAGCAGCGCGGCGCCCACCGCGACCACCGCGAGCGCGGCGATCAGCCCGACCGGCCACCAGCGGTTGTCAGTGAACGCGAGCGTCTGCTGGCCCCAGCCGATCGGCGAGACCCAGCTCGGCCAGGCCGGCTCGAGGGTGATCTTCGTCACGTCGGGCCGCCCCAGCGCATCGCCCGCCGCCCGGAGCGCGTAGGCGCCCAGCACCAGGACGACGCCGATCGTGTTCGCCCCGCGCGAGGTCTGAGTCAGTTCGCCGGCCAGCATGCCGAGGCCGAGGAATGCCAGCCCGATCATGCCCAGGGCGATCGAGCTGAGCACGGCCCCCGAAGCCGCGACGCCGGCTGACAGATACCCACCGATGGCCAGCACGACGAACGCCGCGTTCGCGACGACGCCCAGCAGCAGGGTCGCGATCGGCGGCGCCATCCGCGAGACCGGCCCGGCGAGCACGAGCTCCCTGCGCCCCTGCTCTTCATCGGCGCGGCCGTGACGGGTGGCCAAGAAGATGTTCATCAGCCCGATGGTCACGGCCAGAAAGGCGAACGATTGGAAGTGCACGGCCGAGCCGAGCGAGTCGCCGTTCGGGATGCCACGCAGCGCGAGCAGCGCGGGCGTGGCGAGCGCGACCCGAAGGATCCCGCTGCGGCCCGCCGCGTCACCGTACTCCTGGCCCACGCTCGCGGCCGCGACGGCGAGGAGGGCGACGGTTCCGAGGATCCAGATCGGCAGGGTGACGCGGTCGCGCCGCGCCTGCTGCACCAGGATGCGGACGACGTTCACGCGGCCGGCTCCGTCTCGATGCGGTCTCCGTAGTGGCGCAGGAACAGTTCCTCGAGCGACGGCGGAGTCACCGTCAGCGAGCTGACGCCCGCCTGGGTGAGTGTGGCGAGCACCCGGTCGATGGCATCCGTGTCGACGTCGAAGACCAGGTGCTCGGCCTCGACGCGGGAGTCATGCACGCCGATCAGCTTGCTGACCTGCGCGAGCGGTGCCGAGGTGGCCACCCGGAAGCTGGTGCGCGTGAGATGACGCAGTTCGTCGAGGGCGCCGGTCTCGACGGCCTTGCCGGCCCGCACGATGGTGACCCTGTCGCAGAGCTGCTCGACCTCGCTCAGGATGTGGCTCGACAGCAACACTGTCGCCCCGTCGTTCTGCACCCGCTCGATCTCACGCCGGAATACCGATTCCATGACCGGGTCGAGCCCGCTGGTCGGCTCGTCGAGGATGTAGAGCTTCGCCGGGCGGGCGAAGGCGGCCACCAGGGCGACCTTCTGCCGGTTGCCCTTCGAGTAGCTGCGCCCGCGCTTCTTCGGGTCGAGCTCGAAGTCGGCGAGCAGGCGTGCGCGCAGTGCCGGGTCGGCTCCCCCACGCAGCCGGGTGAGGTAGTCGATCGTCTCGCCGCCCGAGAGGTTGGGCCACAGGCTCACGTCGCCGGGAACGTAGGCGACGTCGCGGTGGATGCTCACGGCATCCCGCCACGGCTCGCGGCCGAACACAGTCGCGGTGCCGCCGTTGCCGCGCAGCATCCCGAGCAGCACCCGGATGGTGGTCGACTTGCCCGCGCCGTTCGGGCCGAGAAAGCCGTGCACCTCTCCCTCGGCCACGCTGAGGTCGAGCCCATCGAGAGCGCGCGTGCGCCCGAACTTCTTCACGAGGCCCGAGGCCTGGATCACCGTCGTCATGATCGCGACCGTACACTTGTTTCACAATTTTGTGAAGGTTGAAAACGTTATCGGCGTGCCGCGTCGTCGCGGCTTGCTAGCGTGAAGCCAGTGACGACGACCCCGCAATCCGCGCGCCCGACCGCGTGGCGCAACGCCGTCTTCGTCGCGTTCGCGCTCAACGGATTCGGCATCTCGGCGTGGGTCGCGCGCATCCCGAGCGTTCGAGACCACCTGCGCATCACGGTCGCCGAGGTCGGGATCCTGATCTTCGGTCTCTCGGTCGGCGCGGTGATCGGTCTCATCCTGGCTGGACACATCGTGCACTGGCTCGGCGGCCGACAGTCGATCCGGGTCTCGCTGATCATCGCGGGCGTGGCGCTGGCCGGCGTTGGATTCGGCACGACCGTGCTGTCCAGCTTCGGCGTCGTGCTGGTCGCGCTGGTGCTCTACGGCTTCTGCAGCTCGATCTGCGACGTCGCCATGAATGTCGAGGGCGCCGCTGTCGAGCGCACGACCGGGCGCACGATCATGCCGCTGTTCCACGCGAGCTGGAGCCTCGGAACCGTCGCCGGTGCCGGTCTCGGCTCGGCCGCCGCGTTCGCCAAGATCGATCCGGTCTGGCACCTCGGGGTCATCGGCGTGCTGCTCATCGTCGCGGTGCCGATCGTCACGCACTTCATCCCCGTCGACGACCACCTGGCCGAGGATGGCACGCCCGCCGAACCGCTGACCTTCCGCGCTCGGATGGCCACCTGGCTCGAACCGCGCACCCTGCTGATCGGCTTGATCGTGCTCGGGATGGCCTTCACCGAGGGCTCGGCCAACGACTGGCTCGCCCTCGCCATGGTCGACGGCCGTCACGTCGACAACGGGCAAGGGGCCTTGCTGTTCGGCGTGTTCACGGTGTCGATGACCCTGGGGCGGATCGGCGGCGGACCCCTGATCGACCGAGTCGGGCGCGTGGTGGCACTGCGGGCCTCGGGAGTTGCCGCCGCGGTCGGACTGGCCATCGTCATCCTGGTGCCATCGGTGCCCGTCGCGGTCGCCGGCATCGTGCTCTGGGGGATCGGCGCCTCGCTCGGCTTCCCGATGGGCATGTCCGCCGCGGGCGACGACCCGACGCGCGCGGCGGCCCGGGTGAGCGCTGTCGCGACCATCGGCTATCTGGCGTTCCTGGTCGGACCCCCGTTGATCGGCTTCGTCGGCGACCGGATCGGGTTGCTCAACGCGCTGTGGATCGTGCTGGTGCTCATCCTGCTCGCGGTGCTCGCGGCGCCGGCGGCGCGGGAGCGGGTCGGCCGTTTCGCGCGGCCAGTGCGAAGCGCGCCCGCCGAGCCCGCCACCGGGCGCGGCGCGTCCGACGCGAACTAGGCTCGCTGCGTGCGTCTCGTCGTTGCCCGTTGCTCTGTGGACTACGCCGGGCGCCTGAGCGCGCATCTGCCGCTCGCGACGCGGCTGCTGGTCGTCAAGGCCGACGGCAGCGTGCTCGTGCACTCCGACTCGCTCAGCTACAAGCCGCTGAACTGGATGAGCCCGCCCGCCGCCCTCGCCATCGACGAGGTCGACGAGGAGCGCGCCGCTGCGGGCGTCACCCAGCTCTGGCGCGTCACGAACGCCAAGACGGCCGACATGCTGGTGATCTCGATCCACGAGGTGCTGCACGACTCGGAGCACGAGCTCGGCATCGACCCCGGGCTGCAGAAGGACGGCGTCGAGGCCGACCTCCAGCGCCTGCTCGCCGAGCAGATCGAGCTGCTGGGCGAGGGCTTCACCCTGGTGCGCCGCGAGTACATGACGGCGATCGGGCCGGTCGACATCCTGGCCCGGGATGCTGCAGGAGCCAGTGTCGCCGTCGAGATCAAGCGACGTGGCGACATCGACGGGGTCGAGCAGCTGACCAGGTACCTCGAGCTCATGAACCGCGATCCGCTGCTCGTTCCGGTCAGTGGCGTGTTCGCCGCTCAGGAGATCAAGCCGCAGGCGCGCACGCTGGCCACCGACCGCGGCATCCGATGCCTGCTGCTCGACTACGACGCGATGCGCGGGCTCGAGACCGGGCATTCGAGGCTGTTCTGATGGCCGAGTCGCCGCTGCCATACACCGCGGTGCTCTGCGATCTCGACGGCACGATCGTCGACTCGGCTCCCGGCATCACCGCCACGCTGGCCTACACCTTCGAGCGATTGGGGCTGCCGGTGCCCACCCCAGCCGAACTGCTCGCCTGGGTCGGACCGCCGATCCTCGATTCGTTCCGCGACCTCGCCGGCTTCGACCTCGAGCAGTCTCAGCGCGCGCTCGACATCTACCGGCCGCGGTATCTGTCGGCGGGGGCATATGACGCCTCGCTGTACCCGGGCATGGCCGAGGTGCTTCACGCGATCGGGCGAGCGGGCATCCCGCTGTCGCTGGCGACCTCGAAACCCGAGACGCCGGCGCGGGCCGTGCTCGAGCACTTCTCGCTGGCCGACGCCTTCGATGAACTGACCGGCGCCAGCGACGATGAGCTGCGCAGCGCCAAGAAGGACGTCGTCGAGGAGGCCCTGCGGCGCCTTGAAGAGGCGGGCGCCGACCTGTCGCGCCCGGTGCTGATCGGCGATCGCCACCACGACGTCGAGGGAGCGGCCCACCACGGCGTGCCGACGATCTTCGTCACCTGGGGGTACGGCGCTCCGGCCGAGGGGGCCGGTGCCGTCGCGGTGGTCGATGCCCCTGCCGACCTTCTGCCGCTGCTGGGGCTCGACGCCTCCGAGTGATCGCCGGCCGCGGCATCCGCCGACCGCTCAGCGTGCGAGCCGCTCCACCGCCGACTCGAAGATGCCGGGAGCGGCATGTGATACCGGCACGATGAAACGGCGTGCGGGTGAGGTCGCAACCCGCACGATGGCGCCGGTCAGTCGGCGGAAGTCTCTCGTCACCACGATCCAGGCCTTCTCGTAGCTCTCGGGTTCTCCGCTGGCTACGGCGGTGACGGCGGCGCGCGCCTGCGCGATCCCGATCCGGATCCCCTCCCCGGTGAGCGCGTCGACGTAGCCCGACGCGTCCCCGACGAGCAGCACGCGACCGCGGGTGCGCGCTCGCGTGTTCTGCCGGAACGGTCCCGCACCGCGCAACTCGGTCACCGGCTCGACGCCCCGCACCCGCGCGGCGAGCTCGGGGGTCGCGGCCAGCGCGTCGTCGAACCTGACCCCTTGCCGGGTCAGCAACGCGAAGCCCACCATGCCATCCGCGGTCGGAGTCACATAGATCTCGCCCAGCCGCGTCCAGTGGATCTCGATCAACTCCGACCAGGGCTCGACCGCGTAGTGCCTGCGCAACCCGTACCGCCGCCGGGTGCGGGGGGTGGGCAGGTGGAGCCCGGCCATGCGCGCGACGTTCGAATGCAGCCCATCGGCGGCGAGCAGCCAGTCGCCGCTCACGTCCGAGCCGCCGGCCGTGTGCACCCGCACCTCGCGGCCGTTCTGCTCAACCGCGTCGGCCCGGTCGGTCATGAAGTCGACCCCGAGCTCGTGCGCCCGGGCAAGCAGCGCCGCGTGCAGCGTCGTGCGCCGCACCCCGAGGGCGTTGCCGACCACGAAGCGGTGCTGCGCGCTGCGTCGGCCGTCGCGGTAGTCGATGCCCCGCAGCGGATAGCCGTGCGGGTGCACGCCCAGTCGCTCGAGAGCCGGGACTGCCCCGGGCATGAGGCCCTCGCCGCACGCCTTGTCGATGACGCCCTCCCGGGGTTCGACGACGGTGGCCTCGAACCCGGCCATCCGTGCCTCGATCGCCGATGCCAACCCCACCGGGCCGCCGCCCACGACGACGATCCGGGCCGCGGCCGTCACGTGCTCGTCCCGGTGCCGATCCCGGCCGCCGCGGCCAGGGCGCGCTCCTCGGCGGGGATCCGGAAGCCCAGCAGCAGTATGACGTTGAGCGCCGTGAAGACCAGCGCCGTGATCCACGCGGTGTGCACGAGGGGCAGCGCGATGCCTTCGATCGCCACCACGACATAGTTCGGATGCCGCAACCCCGACCAGCGGTATGGCCCGCGGGTCACGAGCGGCAAGCCGGGCACCACGACGATGCGCGTGTTCCACCGCCGCCCGAGCGACCCGATGATCCAGTAGCGCGCCGCCTGACTGGCCAGCGTCACCGCCAGCATCGGCCAGCCGAGCCAGGGCAGGAACGGGCGGCCGAGCAGCCAGACCTCGGCGAGGGCGCCGAGGAGCATGCCGACGTGCAGCCCGATCATCCACGGCATCTGCCGGCGGTTCGACTCGATGCCGCCGCGCTCGAACGCCCAGCGCGCGTTCCTCGTCGAGATCACCAGCTCGACGATGCGTTCAAGCCCAGTCACCAGCACGAGCACGGTGAAGAGCACGACCGACGTCGGGACCGCCACCATCACGCCGCCCACTTCAGCAGCACGTACTCGCTGGCGACGCCTGGGCCGAGGGCGAACAGCACGCCGTTCGTTCCGGCCGGCTGATCGAGCATGTCCGAGAGCACATGCAGCACCGACGACGACGAGAGGTTGCCCACCAGGTCGAGCGAGTTCCAGCTGGCCTCCAGGTCGGCGCGGTCGAGGTGAAGGCCGCGCTCGAAGGCCTCGAGCACCCGAGGGCCGCCCGGATGCGCGACCCAGGCTCCCACGTCATCCAACCCGAGGGCATGGTCGGCAAGGAGTCCGGATACGTCGTTGTGGATATTGGCGTCGATGGTCTCAGACACCGCCGCGGTCAGCACGATGCGGAATCCACTGCCGCCGATGTCCCAGCCGATGACGCTCTCGCTGTCGGGGTAGAGGGCGCTGCG
>Ga0105248_10000492_pt1 | contig 44904 bp, 42 predicted proteins | sample KBSS34metaG_FD_81524 | JGI IMG/M metagenome (GOLD analysis project Ga0105248, IMG submission 81524) | Switchgrass rhizosphere microbial communities from Kellogg Biological Station, Michigan, USA - KBS S3-4 metaG | ecosystem: Host-associated > Plants > Roots > Rhizosphere > Soil | place...
CCACGCGGGCCGAGCACCTTGCCGAGTCGGCCGACCTGGCCCATGAGCTCGGGTGTCGAGACGGCCGCGTCGAACGCGGTGTAGCCGCCGGCGACCTTCTCGATGAGCTCGGCGCCGCCGACCTCGTCCGCGCCGGCCGCGATGGCCGCCTCGGCCGCGGGGCCGGTCGCGAAGACGATGACGCGGGCGACCTTTCCGGTGCCGTGCGGGAGGATGACGGTGCCGCGCACCATCTGGTCGGCCTTGCGCGAGTCGACGCCGAGCTTGAGCGCGACCTCGACGGTCGAGTCGAACTTCTTCGACCCGGTCTCGCGGACGACGCTGACGGCCTCGGTGGGCTCGTAGAACTTGCCGGGCTCGATCTTCTCGGCGGCGGCGCGGTATGCCTTGGACTTGGGTGCCATGATTACGCCTCCACCGTGATCCCCATCGACCGGGCGGTGCCGGCGATGATCTTCATGGCGGCCTCGACGTCGTTGGCGTTGAGGTCCACCTGCTTCTGCTCGGCGATGGCGCGCACCTGGTCGCGCGTCAGCTTGGCGACCTTGACGGTGTGCGGGGTCGACGACCCCTTCTGCACACCGGCGGCCTTCTTGATGAGCTCGGCTGCCGGCGGCGTCTTGAGGATGAACGTGAACGAACGGTCTTCGTACACGGTGATCTCGACCGGGATGACGTTGCCGCGCTGCGACTCGGTCGCCGCGTTGTACGCCTTGCAGAACTCCATGATGTTCACGCCGTGCTGACCGAGAGCCGGTCCGATCGGCGGAGCGGGGTTGGCCGCACCGGCCTGGATCTGGAGCTTGATCAGCCCCGTCACCTTCTTCTTGGGTGCCATGAGTGGCTTCTTTCTTGTCGTGCGCCCGGAGGCGCGCTGCCACGAACCAGGCTTTTCCTGGCAGTGGTGGGGATTCTTGGCGGTTGAGTAGCGGACAAAGTCCGCGTATCGAAACCAGCCGACGGGAAAGTCTATCCGAAGGACAGGGATCTCGATACGGCCGCCTAGGCGGCCTACTCGATCAACAAGTCCGGCTAGAGCTTCGTCACCTGGTCGAACGACAGCTCGACCGGCGTCTCGCGCTCGAACAGCGAGACGAGCACGGTGAGCTTGCCGCTCTCGGGCTTGATCTCGCTGATCGTTCCGGGCAGACCCGCGAACGAGCCCTCCTTGATCGTGATGGTCTCGCCGACCTCGAAGTCGACCTCGGCCGGGATGACACGGGCCGCGGTCTTGCCGCCGCCCTTGCCGGCGACACCCTTGCTGGGCGCCTCGACGACCTGCACGAGGCTCTTCAGCATGTTGAAGGCCTCTTCGAAACGCAGCGGAGTCGGGTTGTGGGAGTTGCCCACGAATCCGGTCACACCGGGGGTGTGGCGCACAACCGACCAGCTGTCTTCGTTGAGGTCCATGCGCACCAGCACATAGCCGGGGATGCGCACGCGGTTGACCAGCTTGCGCTGGCCGTTCTTGATCTCGACGACGTCTTCCATCGGCACCTGGACCTCGAAGACGAAGTCCTCCATCGCCAGCGACTGCCGGCGCGACTCGATGTTCTGCTTGACGCGCTTCTCGAAGCCCGCGTAGCTGTGGATGACATACCACTTGCCCAGCTTGCCCCGCAGTTCGGCCCGGAAGTCGTCGTAGGGGTCGACCTCGGTCTCGCCCTCTTCCGCCTCGACCTCGGCCTCGTTCTCATCGAGGGCGGCCGCCTCGGCGGCGTCGAAGTCGGTCGGATCGTTCGTGTCTGAGGCCTCGCCGATGTCAAGGGCAGCGTCGACGATCGCGTCTGCTTCGGGGTCGCTCGCGGCATCCAGCGCGTCGAGGATGCTGTCGAGGTTGGCCTCGACGTCGCCTTCGTCATCGATCACGTGGATGGCGCTGCTCTCCGCATTCTCGTCGGAGGCCTCATCGACGCTCAGCACGTCGTCTTGCAGCAGGTCGTCCGTTTCGGACGACTGCTCGGCAGCCGGCGCCAGATCTACGTCGCGGCGCTCGTCTTCAGTCACAGTTGTTACTTCCATTCGAATGTCTATTGGGTGAGAGTGCCGTTGCCGAAGACCCAGGCGACGAGCCAGCCGAAGCCGTAGTCGAGCCCGTAGACCAGCGCCATCATGACGATCACGAAGGCGAGCACCACACCCGTGTAGCTGAACAGTTCACGCCGGGTCGGCGTGACGACCTTCTTCAGCTCATTGATGACCTGTTGAAGAAAGAGTGCGATCCGCGAGAAGGGTCCGCGCCGCTCGGCGCGCTCCCTCTTGGCGCTCGCGACGAGGTCCTCACTGGGATCCTCGACCACCTTGCGTGCCACTCTCAACACCTTTCAACAGGGAACTCCGCAATGTCTTGCGGAGTATCGCAGGGCGGACAGGACTTGAACCTGCAACCTGCGGTTTTGGAGACCGCTGCTCTACCAATTGAGCCACCGCCCTACAGGGCTCGGGCCGCCGTGCTCGTGCTGCCAGCGGTAAGCGGGCACGACAAAGCTTGGCAGACTTCACCACTGCGTTTCAGTGTACGGCATCCGCGATGGCCCCCGAAGTGGGGCCGTGAGTCCGCCCAGCCACCCGCGTCATAACCCGGCGATCACCCGGTCTCTTCGTGTGAAGGGCCGAACCATCCCTTCGCACCACCCGCAGTTACCGCACCCACAACCGAATACGGGCAACGAGACTGGGATCAGCAGCTACGTTCGCCTCGGCTTCTGCCGAGGCGCGCCGACCCGGCTTCCTGGTCCGTATGGATCAGGAAGGCCTCCCCGTGTTCACCAACTCGCATCGCCGCGTGACGACCGCATCTCGCGTCCGTCGACTCGCCGCCGGCCTCACCTCTGTGGCATTGGCCACCGGGTTCGCTCTCGCCGGTGCCACTACCGCCCAGGCGGCGGACACCGCCCCGGTCGCCACCGCAGACGCGCAGTTCCTCTCCGGCAGTCTGCTCGGAACGAACCTCGACAACGTCGCCTCGCTCGAGGGCGCCCACGCCGAAGTCCGCGCCAACGGCGCCCCGATGACTGTGAAAGACCCGCTCAAGGCGAAAGCAGTCAACGCGGTCACGGTGGGCGATGGGTCCAGCCAGCAGACCGACGGCGGCGGCGTCGTACAGGTGGGCGCTGTCGGCCAGTACGCAACGGCCGCGAACGACGGAACATCGGCGGCCGAGACCGGCGCAGTTCAGAAGGACGGCGGCGTGGGCATCGGGCACGACCAGACGATGGAGGGTGGTAACGCCACCCTCGACCTGAGCACGCTGCTCGGCGGTGCGTTCGCCAGCAACATCGCCGACCTGAAGCTCGCGATCGAGGCGGTTGCGGCGCAGGCCGCCTCGGATGGCGCGAAGGCCTCGGGCGACTACTCGTTGGGCGGCGTCGACCTCACCTTCACCAGCCCCGCGATCTCGCAGCTGATCGAGAAGGTCAACACCGCGCTCGACTCCTTGCAGAACCGGCTGTCGGCGCTCGATGGATCCGACGGGCTGCTGGTCTCGGATCTCAACAAATCGCTCATCAAGCTCAACCCGGCCCTCAACCTGCTGGGCGGGAATGCGCACGTCACGGCATCCATCGACACAGGCGACCTGCACAAGCTGGTGCAGAACCTGCTGACGACGCAGTACGGAACCGACGGGGTGACCTTCGACCTCGAGACGGGTGTCGTCACGCTGAATCTCGAGAAGCTTCTCGGCGAGAACCTGAACCATCTCGCGCCCGGCACCGAGCTCGTGGACTCGTCGATTCTCAACCCGGTGCTCACCTCGGTGACCACCAAGGTCTCGGGCATCGCCGACCAGGTGGTCGGCGCGGTCAAAGACGCGTTGAACAACGCAACGGTCACCCTGCACGCCGATCTCTCTGAGAAGGTGACTCAGGCGCCGCTGGTGCAGACCATCTGCAAGCTCGTCGACAAGGTCATCCAGGTGCCGACCCAGGTGGTGCAGCAGGTGACGATCCAGGACCCGGTGATCAACGGAGTCCCGCTGCCCGTGGTCAACGGCGTTCCCCAGTTGAATGGCGTGCCCGTTGTCGGCAGCCTGGTGGGCAAGGTGACGGGAACCCTGACCTACATCACGATGACGGTCAACCAGACGGTGACGAAGCTGGTCGACCAGACGGTAACGCAGAACGTGTGCTCCCAGGTATCGACGGCGCTGCCCGCCCTCACCACCAGCCTGACGGCCGACATCACCGGCACCATCAACGAGTTCCTCACCGGTGCCGCCCTGCATGCAAAGGCCACCGCGCAGGTGCTCGGCGTCACCGTTCCGGTCGACCTGAACCTGGCACTGGGCAACATGGCGGGCTCGCTCGGCGGCCAGTTGTTCGGCTCGGACAGCGCCGTCACCGACCTGGTGAACGCGCTGAACACCGGACTCGTCGACCCGGCTGTTCAGGGGTTGACGGGTGACTCCAACTCGGTGGCGAAGCTGGCCGACGTTCTGTCGGTCCGGGTGAACAACAAAGACATCAGCAACGGAACGTTCACCGAGACCGCGGTCGAGGTCCGGGTGATTCCCGGGCTGACCGGCGGGCTCGGGGCGGCCCCACAAGCTGCGGCTGGCGGCGCAGCCCAGATCAATCTGGCTCGCGCCTCGGTCGGCCCGAACGTGGTCTCGGGTGAGGTCGGCGGTGTCGAAACCACGCCTCCGCCCAACAGTGGCAACCCCGGCACCACCGCGGGGAACATCGCTCGGCTGGCGACGACCGGCGTGGGGATCGCCGCTCTCGTCGCCGCCGTCCTCGCACTGCTGGCAGCGGGTGCCTATCTGGTGCGGGAGAGCTACCGTCGCAATCACTCGGCCATGGCCGTCTAGAACGCGGTAGTGCAGAAGCCGGGACCGTTCGCCCCCCAACGACAAACGGTCCCGGCTTCTTTCTGCCCATCGGGCTCAGACCAGGGCGGCGCGCGCGCCGCCGACCACGGCCGCCGCAACGGCGTCCAGAGCCGTCGACCGGAGGTTCCACTGCTGCCAGAAGAGGGGCACGGCGACCGTTCTGACCGGGTCGAGCACGACGAGAGAGCCGGAGCGCCGGCCGCGCTCGGATTGAGCCTCTGGCAGCATCCCCCATCCCAGACCCAGCTCGATCGCGACCGCGAAGTCAGCAGAGGCCGGCACGAAGTGGCGCGGAGGCGCGAGCACTCTGCGGGTGACGGCGCGGAGATATCGGGACTGCAGCTCGTCTTTGCGATCGAAGTCGACAACGGGTGCGTCGGCGAGCGCGGTCGGGGTCGGGCCGTCGGGGAACCATCGCGCGGCGAACGCGGGCGACGCCACCGCGTGATAGCGCATGCGGCCGAGCGGCGTCACGGTGCAGCCGGCCACCGGGCGCGACTCGGAGGTCACGGCAGCCATCACCGTTCCGGCGGCCAGCAGGGCCGCCGTGTACTCCTGGTCGTCGCGATGAAGCTCGAAGACCAGGGGATGCCGGCGCGCCGCTTCGGCGAGCGCCGGCAGCAGCCAGGTGGCCATCGAGTCCGCATTGACCGCCAGCGGGATCGAGACGCTCCCCTCGGATTCCGCGACGCCGAGCTCTGACGCCGCCTCGTGCTCGAGGGCGGCGAGTTGCTGCACCAGCCGCAGCAGGGCGGCGCCCGCGTCGGTCGCCCTGATCGGTTTCGACCTGACAACCACGACGCGACCCAGCTGCTGCTCGAGGGCCTTGATGCGCTGGCTGACGGCCGACGGGGTGATCGAGAGCCGTTCGGCGGCCGCGTCGAAGGTGCCCGCCGCGACCACGGCGGCGAGGGTCTCCAGCTGCTCGCGGTCGAACCTCATCATGAGTCAGGCTAATGGCAGCCAAGAATCTTTAGCTGGATTGATTGTTTTCCAACCGGATACCGTGGCCGCGTGCCCGCCACCTGGATCCCTGCCGCCCTTGCCGGTCTTGGTCTCGGCCTCTCGCTGATCGTCGCGATCGGCGCCCAGAACGCGTTCGTGCTGCGCCAAGGCCTCCGCCGCGAGCACGTGCTGCTGGTCGTCGCGATCTGTGCGCTCTCGGACCTCGTGCTCATCGCGCTCGGCATCGGTGGGGGCGGGCTGCTGTTCACCGCGGTGCCCTGGCTGGTCGAGGTGGTGCGCTGGGTCGGCGCCGCCTTCCTCCTGCTCTACGGGCTGTTCGCAGCCCGGCGGGCGCTCCGGCCGTCGCGGCTCGAGACGGCGGACGCCGCGGCGCCCAAGGCGGCGAGCACACTCGCCGTCGCCGCAACCTGCCTGGCGCTCACCTGGCTCAACCCGCACGTCTACCTCGACACCGTGCTGCTGCTCGGCACCGTCGCGAGCACCCACGGCGAGGCGCGCTGGGCCTTCGGTGCCGGGGCGGGGCTCGGCAGCATCCTCTGGTTCTCGGCCCTGGGATTCGGAGCGCGGTTGCTCGCCCCGCTCTTCGCGCGGCCGATCGCCTGGCGCGTGCTCGACGCGATCATCGCGGTGGTGATGATCGGGCTGGCGGTCGGTCTCGCGGTGAGCGCGCTGAGTTGAGCTGCTGCCATCGACAAGCCGACCCGATGACAGCTAGGCGTTCTCGCGGCGGAAGGTGCGGGTGGCGATCCACATCAAGACCGCGAAGATCACAACGCTCCAGATCGTGCCCCACAGGATCGGCAGCCCGAAGTCGCCGACGAAGCTGGCGCGGATCGCGTCGACGATGTGCTTGGTCGGGATGATGTCGCTCACCACCTGCAACCATTTCGGGGCGAGGGTCATGGGCAGCAGGATGCCCGACAGCAGGAGCACCGGCAGCGCGATCGAGTTGACGAGCGGCGCCAGCACATCCTCGCTCTTTGTCACCAGCGCGAGCGCATACGAGGCGGCAGCGCACGACGCGCCGAGCAGAAGGGTCAGTAGCAGCCCGTAGACCATTCCGGGCGGAGAGGCGCGCAACCCGAAGGCGTAGCCCAGTGCGATCAAGACGATGCCCTGCACGAGCAACTGCGAGACGTCGCGCAGGATGCGCCCCAGCAGCAGGGCGCTCCGACTCGCCGGCGTCACGCGCTCCGACTCGATCACTCCCGCCCGCCACTCGGCGACCAAACCGAACCCGGCGAACAGTGCGCCGAAGATCCCGAGCTGCACCAGCAGCCCGGGCACGAAGATCGTGTAGGCATTGGTGACGCCGAACGACGAGCTGAGCGGCACGAGAAGGGGGCCGAACAGCCCCAGGTACAGGATCGGTTGCGCCAGCCCGATGATCACCCACGCCGGGTTGCGCAGGGCGATGCGCAATTGCCGCCAGAAGACGATCCATGTGACGCGAGCGAACGACGGCTTGGCTAGGGCGATGGCTGCGACGCTGGCGGCGGACATCACGCGGCATCCTCGCGAAGCGACCGACCGGTCAGCGTGAGGAACACGTCGTCGAGCGTGGGGCGGCGAACCTCGATCGACTCGAGGGCGATGCCGTCGCGATCGAGGGCGCGGAGCAGGCCGGCGAGCTCCCGTCCGGCGTGCGGGACGCGCAGCGAGACCAGCGAGCCCTCGACGTCGGGCGCCGAACCGGGCACCAGCGCGGCGAGAGCCGCGGCCGCGCGGGGCAGCTGCGCGGCATCCACGACGATCAGCTCGACCAGGTCGCCCGCGACCTGCTGCTTCAGGGCCTCCGGGGTGTCCGAGGCGACCAGCACGCCGTGATCGATGACGAGGATGCGGTCGCACAGCGCGTCGGCCTCGTCGAGGTAGTGCGTGGTGAGGAAGATCGTCGCACCCCGCTCGGAGCGCAGAGCCGAGATGTGCCCCCACAGGTTGGCTCGCGCCTGCGGGTCGAGCCCGGTGGTCGGCTCGTCGAGAAATACCAGTCGGGGATCGTGCACGAGCCCCATCGCGATGTCGAGCCGCCTGCGCTGGCCGCCGCTCATCGCGCGCGGCTGGCGGGTCCAGAGGCCGTCGAGATCGAGCTGCTCGAACAGCTCGCGTCCCCGGGTCTCGGCTTGCCGCTTGCTGATGCCGTAAAGCCGACCGTGGTCGACGATCTCTTCGCCGGCGAGCGCCTCGGGCAACGTGGATCCGGACTGCGAGACATAGCCGATGCTCTGCCGCACCTGCTCGGGCTGGGTCGCCACATCGAAGCCGGCCACTGTCGCGGTGCCGGCTGTCGGCTTCAGCAGCGTGGTCAGCATCCGCAGCGTGGTGGTCTTGCCCGCGCCGTTCGGCCCGAGGAACCCGACGATCTCGCCGGCGTCGACATCGATGTCCACGCCCGCGACGGCGACGACCTCGGACTTCTGGCGGCCGCGGCCGCCCTTCGAGCCGCGCGTCTCGAAACTGCGGGCCAGCCCGCGTGCGTGAATCACAGGCTCACGCCCACCAGCACGGGCTCGGGTTGAAGCTGCACGCCGAACTCCGACATCACCCGGGTCTGCACGTAGTTCGCGAGCTGCACGATGTCGTGCGCCGTAGCGTGACCGGCGTTGATGATCGAGAGGGTGTGCTTGCTCGAGATCGCCGCACCCGAGCCCGGCAGCGCGAAGCCGCGCGTGATTCCCGAGTGCTCGATCAGCCAGGCCGCGCTGAGCTTCACCAGGTACTCGCCCGAGGCGGGCGCGACGGGGATGGGCGCGCCCAGCGGCAGAACCTGCGCGGGCGGCTCCGGTTCGGTCGGCCAGCGCGGGGCGTCCGTGGGGAGCCCGCGGGCGAAGTTCTCGCTGACGATCGGGTTGGTGAAGAACGAGCCGGCGCTGACCGAGTCGGGGTCTGCGGCATCCAGGACCATGCCCTTCGACGCGCGCAGGGCGAGCACCGCCACGCGCACCTGGGCAAGCGGCACGCGAGTGCCGAGCTCGACGCCGAGCGCCTTCGCGAGCTGGTCATAGGCGACGGGCTGCGAGAGTCGATCGGCGGATGGCGCCAGCGCGAGCTCGATGCCGAGCACGACACCCAGCCTCCCGCGCTTGAGGGCGCTGCTGCGGTAGCCCAGTCCGAGGTCGGAGGCCGCGAGGTGCTGCACCTCGCCCGAGCCGAAGTCGAGGAAGTCGATGCCGATCAGGCTGCCGCTGAGCTCCTGGCCGTAAGCGCCGATGTTCTGGATCGGCGCCGCGCCGGCGCTGCCCGGGATGCCGCTGAGCGCCTCGACGCCGGCGAGACCGTTGTCGACGGCGTGGGCGACGACGGCGTCCCACGGCTCGCCGGCCTCGACCTGCAGACGGACCGTGCCATCGTCGTGCGGTTGCTGCGAGATCCCGCGGGTGACGACGTGCAGCACCTCGCCGTCGATCCCCTCGTCTGAGATCACGACGTTGGAGCCGCCGCCGAGAATGAGCCAGTCACCGACGCCCGACCACATGTCGAGAGCCGCAGTCACCAACTCGTCGCGAGAGGTGGGCTCGAGCACCCGGTCGGCGGAGCCTCCGACGCGCAAGGTCGTGAGCTCGCGCAGTTCCGTCATGCGAGAGCGACCCGCACCTGCGCCTTGCCGAGCACGGTCTCGCCATTGAAGGTGACGGTCAGGTCGATGCGGGCGCCGTCGTCGTCCAGCACACCGACCTTGGCGACCACCGTGACGTCGGCGCCCGTCTCGGCATCGACCAGTACCGGCCGGGTGAAGCGGACCTGATAGTCGAGCACCTTGCCGCTGTCGCCGGCCAGCCAGTCGACCACCGGCTGCACGGCGAGGCCCATGGTGAGCATCCCGTGCGCGAGCACTCCGTCGAGGCCGACCGAGACCGCCACGTCGTCGCGGTAGTGGATCGGGTTGAAGTCGCCGGACGCTCCCGCGTAGCGCACCAGGGTGTCGCGGGTCAGGTGGAAGTCGCGCTCGGCAACCACGTCGCCGACGGCCAGTCCCGCCCGGCTGGGCACGCTCATTCCTCGCCCCGTACGACCAGGGTCGAGATCGCCGTGACGACGTGCGCCCCGGCAGCGTCGACGACCGCGGATTCCGCCGTCACCATGCTGTGCCCGCCGAGCGTCTTGACACTGGTGACGGTCAGCGTCGCGGTGAGTTCATCGCCGGCCACGATCGGACGGGTGAAGGTGAAGCGCTGATCGCCATGCACCACCCGCGAGAAGTCGATGCCGGCATCGGGATCGCCCAGCAACTGGGCGAGGGTGTGCTCCTGCACGACGACGGCGAAGGTCGGGGGCGCGATCACATCGGAGTAGCCGGCTGCACGCGCCGCCTCCTGGTCGAAATTCAACGCGCTGGTGGCGAGCACGGCGCGCGCGAATTCGCGCACCTTCTCGCGCCCGACCAGATACGGGGGTGCTGCGGGATAGCTCCGACCCGCGAGTTCGGCGTTCACTGGCACGGATCGAGCCTACCGGCGGGCCATCCGGTGGCGGGCAAACGAAGGCCCCGGCGACGCGAGGTCGGCCGGGGCCTTCGGGGGGTCTGTGGGGTGTGGTGAGCGCCTACTGGCAGCTCTCGCACTGCAGGTCGTCCATGGGGTCGACCGGAACCGCGTAACCGCCCACGCTGTCAACGTCATTCATGGCGAGCCTCCTTCTGATGTCTCAATACCGGCTGTTCTCCGGAATGAGTTCTCACTATATAACCGGAATGCCACCGATGTCATTCCACTACATGTAGTGATTTTCGGCGTGTCGCAACGATTACAGGATGGCCCCGACCACCGACATTTCCGACACCGCCCGGCGAGTGCGCTCCCCCATTGGGGGACAACGGGTCCCCTTCATTGGGGACACGTTTGTGACCCGAAACCCTAGACAGGTCTGCCTACCCCGATACGCTTGTTCCACAGGTGGGAACTGGATTCGGGGGAGTCCGCACCGGGGGATCTTCAGCTTTTCAACTCCCCGACTATCGACACAGGAGTCGGACTATGAACAAATTGCCCAGGAAGCGCCTCGTCGTCATCGTGACGGCCGCGTTGCTTCTCACGGGAGGCGGCATCGCCTTCGCCTACTGGTCTGCCGGAGGATCCGGAACGGGTTCTGCGACCACCGGGACGAACGTCCCGGTCACCGCCGTCCAGACCAGCACGATCACGAACATGGGGCCTGGTGACTCCGCTCAGACCCTGAGCGGCAACTTCACCAACACCAACAGCGGACCGGTGTACGTCACCAACGTCGTGGCCTCGATCTCGAGTGTCACCAAGGCCGGCGGCGCACCCGCCGGCACCTGCGACGCCACCGACTACACGCTCGCCAGCGCGACGATGACGGTGAACGCCGAAGTCGCCAGCGGAACAGCAGTCGGCTCGTGGACCGGTGCCACCGTCAAGTTCAACGACAAGGCGGGAACGCTCCAGGACGCCTGCAAGGGCGCGACGGTCAACCTCGCGTACACCGTCAACTAGTAGACACCATGCGGCAGGGGGTGCGGGCCATGAGGCCCCTCCCCCTGCCGCGCATGCGCTTTCTTCGTGCAAGGGCCGCCGGGTGGGGAGGCGAGAATGAGAGTCAGCGGACGCGATCCGATGGTCATCTGGGTACTCCCTGCTCTGTGCATCGCACTGTCCATTTCCCTCGCGGCCACCGTCGTCAACTCGAACGCGGTGCATCCTCGGCGCGGAACCGAGCGGTACCCGTCCTCCGCTCCGACCTCGTCACAGCAGAGTGCCACTGCTACCCCGTCGCCCAGCGTCACGCCGGCTCCGAACCAGGGAGGCGGCTCCGGCGGCGGAACGGGAACGGGCGGCGGCACCAACTCGGGCGGCGGAACCGGTGCGGGTGGCGGCTCGATCGATCAGCCGACCCCCTCGTACGCGATCGGTGGAACGCTGACCCAGCAGTTGCATCCGGGCGATGTGTACCCGCTCGACCTCTCGCTCACCAATCTGGGCGGCGTGGCGATGATGGTCATCGACCTTCAGGTGACGATCTCGCACGTCGCCGCTCCGAACGCGACCGCATCTCGGCCGTGCACGGTCAACGACTTCGGGGCCGTTCAAGTGGCTGACGGGTTCTCGGTCGCCCTCGGCGCCTACGAATCGACCTCGCTCAGCGCCCAAGGCATCCCCAGTTCCCAATGGCCGCAGATCAGGATGCTGAACACCGCCGCCAACCAGGACGGCTGCAAGGGAGCCACCCTCACCCTCAGCTTCACCGGCTCGTCGACGGTGACGCCATGACGACCGGACGGCGTCTCGCCCTGCTCGGAGCGCTGCTCGTGCTGCTCGGCATCCCGGTCGGTGGGATCGCCTGGTCGTACTGGTCGGCAGGCGGCAGTGGAAGTGGAAGTGGCGCGAACCGCACCCCGACCGCGCTCTCTCTCAGCCCGGGAACTCCGGCGGCCGGGCTGTATCCGGGCGGCTCGACCAACGTCGTCCTCACGGCGAGCAACTCGAATACCTCCATCGTCAAGATCGGCTCACTGCTGCTGGACAGCAGCCAGGGCACGGGCGGATTCGCCGTCGACGGCGGCCACTCCGGCTGCTCCGTCGCCGCACTGAGCTACACGACCCAGTCCAACGGCGGGTCCGGCTGGAGCGTCCCGGCGAAGGTCGGGGCCGTGAACGGCACCCTGGCCATCACCCTGACCAACGCGCTGTCGATGAGCGCCGCCGCGGCGAGCGCCTGCCAGGGCGCCACCTTCACCGTCTACCTGGTGGCCGGACCATGACCGCCGCCCACCTGCGCATCGAGAACAGCCCGGTCGGCCGGGCTCGCTCCACGTGGACCCGACGCCTGCAACTGATCGCGTTCATCATGGTCGCGACCATCATCGGGGTCTCGGCTGGCGCAGCCTGGGCGTATTGGCTGGCGACGACGACAGCCGGAAGCAACGGGGCCTCCGCCGCGACCTCAGTCAACGCGGGCGCGACGCCCACGGCATCTGCCGTCGGGCCGACCGTGACCGTCAGCTGGTCCGCATCCACGCTCGCGTCCGGCCAGGCGGTCACCGGATACCTGGTGAAGCGCTACGACGCATCGACGCTCGTCGCGCAGACCATCCTCTCAGCATGCTCCGGGACGGTCACCTCGACCAGTTGCGTCGAAAGCTCGGTGCCCGCCGGGTCGTGGAAGTACTCGGTCACCCCGGTCTTCGCAACGAACTGGGTGGGCGCCGAGAGCGCCAAGAGCGCCACCCTGACGGTCGACGCGACTCCCCCGACCAACTCGATCACCTTGTCGAACATCAGCGGCGGGGCGTTCCTGAGTGGCTCGACGATCTACTACGCGGGAGGGTCCGCGGGATCTCTGACCCTGCGCAATGCCGTGGCCGATGCCGGCTCGGGGCCGGCATCCAGTCAGACGGCAGCGCTCACCGGCACGACGACCGGATGGACGCACACCCCGTCCACAGTGTCGACACCCAGCGGTGGCCCCTACGTGTCCGCGCCCTTCGCGTGGACCGCCGGCACGACGAGCGGCCCGGGAGAGGTCGTGACGGGGCGCGACGTGGCCGGCAACACGACGACCACGAGCCTGACCTTCGCCAACGACTCGACCGCTCCCAGTGCCGGCTCGATCAGCTACCTCGATGGATACCAGCCCGGCCTGTCGGTGCCCGTCACCTTCGCCGCCGGAACCGACGGCGGCTCCGGTCTCGCCACCCGTCAGCTGCAGCGCTCCTACGCGCTCCTGACCAATGGCGTGTGCGGCACCTTCAACTCCTTCACCAATATCGGCGCCGACAATCCCAGCTCGGTCTACACCGACACCTCGGTCGCAAACAGCACCTGTTATATGTACCGGTTCGTGGTCACCGACCATGTCGGCAACCAGACCATCGCCACCAGCGCGAGCGTGTCGAAGGTCGACTACGGCGGAGCGGTATTCAACACGACCGGCCTGTTGAGTCAGTGGCGGCTCGGTGAGGCCAGCACGTCGTCGATCTCGCTCGACTCGTTCACCGGCTCCAACGGGGCAGTACTGAGCAGTCGCGCGGGTGAACTGGGCGCGAGCTGGTCGGTCGTGACAACGGGGACCGCCGCGGCGACGATCGACACGAACACCGTGTCTCGAAGCGGCTTGGCCGGCTCGATCTTCGCCTACACCAGCACCACGCCTTCGACCGCGAACTACTCGGTCGAAGCCGACCTGATCGTGCGCTCGAACCTCACCGGCGACGACACCGGAGTCATCGGCCGCCGGAACGCGTCGAACAACTTCTACCTGGCACGCTGGGATCAAACGAGTGGACATTGGCAGCTCGCCAAGTACAACGGGCTGGTCGTCAGCGGTCTCGCCGCGACGACGAGCACCACCACGCTGACGGCCGGGGAAAGCTACCGCCTGAAACTGGAGATGATCGGCTCGACGCTCAATCTCTACGTCAATGGCATCCTCACGGTCACGACGACGGATTCCTCGCTCACCACCGCGGGCAACGCGGGCATCATGGACGGCGACAACCTGACCAGCGCGCAGAAGACCAGCACCACCGGCCTGCACCTCGACAACTTCCAGGTGATCCCGTCGACCTACCCGCGTGCCGTGGACAGCAAGGGCAGCAACACCGGTGACTACAAGAACGGCTCGACGCTCGGAGTCCCCGGGGCGCTCTCGGGCGACACGAACACGGCCGCGCAATTCGACGGGGCGAACGACTACGTGCAGATGACCGGCACCACGGGCCTTCCCGTCGGTGCATCGGTTCGCTCGACCGAGCTGTGGTTCAAGACCACGAGCTCCGCCCAAGAGGTCTTGTTCTCGTACGGAGCCTTCGGCAGCACCCTGGAGTACGGCCTCTGGCTCAACGCGGGCGGCACGGGGATGACCGCATGGGGCAACGGCAACGGCAACGACAAGTCGTTCACCCTGGCCTCGGCGGTGAATGACGGTCACTGGCACCAAGTGGTCGAGACGTATGACGGAACCACGATCATCCTGTACGTCGACGGTGTCGCCCTGGCGGGGCAGGCGGCGACGCGAAACACCACGCTCGACATGCACGGGTTCAGCATCGGCGCGATCCTCGAGTACAACGACGGCAACTACGGTGGCTTCTTCAACGGCTCGATCGACGAGGTCTCGTTCTACACGACGACCCTGACTCAGGCCACGATCACCAACCACTACCAGCTCGGCAATGCTCCCGGGGCCGATGTCACCGGCCCCACGGGCGGCTCCGTCGACGCCACCGGGCTGACCGGAACGAGTTCTCGCTACTCGACGTCGACGACGCTGTCGATCGCCTTGGCGAAGGGCTCGGACCCGAGCGGCTTGGCGACGACCGGCAACCAACTGCTCCGTGCGACGGCGACGCTGACCTCGTCGGGAACGACCAACGGCGTCTGCGGAACCTACGGGTCGTACACCCTCGTCACGGGAGGCAACGACCCCGCGACCCCTTACTCCGACACCGTCACCGACCAGGCCTGCTACAGCTACCGCTATGTCGTGCTCGACGCGCTCGGCAACGCCACGACCTACACGAGCGGCGACATCAAGGTCGACACCACGGCCCCGACGGCTCCGACCCTGGCCTTCTCGGCGTTTACCAACACATACTGGAGCGGATCGTCGCTGTACTACCGCTCCGGAGCCAGCACCGGATCGTTCACTGTCACCGCGACGAGCACGGACGGCGCATCCGGGGTGGCCAGCTACGCCTTCCCGTCGCTCGGAACGAACTGGACGGGAACGCCCGGAGCGCTCGGCATCGAGACCTACTCCTGGAGCGGCGCGCCCGCCGCACCAGGCACGGTGAACGTCACCGCGACGAACTACGGCGGCAGCGCGTCTGCCACATCGCCCTTCACCCCGACTGCCGACAGCACCGCCCCGAGCGGTGGTTCCGTCAGCTACGTGAACGGCAGCACGGGCGGAACGACCGTGAGCGTGACCTTCGCCGCGGGGACCGACTCCGGTTCAGGGCTCGGCACCGCGCTCCTGCAGCGCGCGAGCGCACCCCTCACAGGGATCACCTGCGGCAGCTACGGCGCCTTCGCCACCGTCACGGGCGGAACCAACCCCACGTCGCCGCTCGTCGACACGGTCACCACCGGCAACTGCTACAAGTACCAGTACGTCGTATCCGACAACGTGGGCAACACCACGACGAACTCCAGCGCCAGCATCGCCCACACGCCGTATGGCGCGTTCTACGCATTCGACGCAGGATCGGGAACGACGGCGGCCGACACATCCGGCAACTCGAACACCGGAACTCTGCAGGCCGGAGCCGGATGGACGACGGGCATTGTCGGGACCAACGCGGTGACCCTCAACGGCACGAGCACGGGCTGGGTGGATGTCGCCAACCCGGTCGTCGACACCAGCCAGAGCTATACCGTCGCAACCTGGGTCAAGCTGACCAACCTGACCGGATTCCAGACCTTCGCGAGCATTGACGGAACAAGCGCCAGCGCCTTCTACCTGCAAATGCAGGGCGGAAAGTTCGCGATGACGGTTCGCAGCACCGACTCCACCTCGGGCACCGAGTTCAAGGTGTCACAGATCGCCGCGCCGACCGCCGGAGTCTGGTACCACGTCGTCGGCGTGTACGACAGTTCCGCCCAGACCATCGCCCTCTACGTGAACGGTCAGCTTCAGGGCACTACGTCGTTCACCACCGCGTGGAAGGGCACCGGACACACAGCCATCGGTCGGGGCAAGTGGTCGGGTGCGTCTGTCGACTTCACAACCGGCGCCGTCGACGAGACGCACTTCTACGACCGCGTGCTGACCGCGACCGAGATCTCGGGGCTGGCGACCGGAACCAACGCCTACTACGCGTTCGAGACCGGATCGGGAACCACCGCGGTCGACTCCTCGGGCAAGGCGAACACCGGCACGTTGCAGGCCGGCGCGGGATGGACCACTGGAAAGGTCGGCTCCGGTGCGCTGAGCCTCAACGGGACGAGCACGGGTTGGGTCGACATCGCATCACCGGTGATCAACACCAGCCAGAGCTATACCGTTGCGGGCTGGGTGAAGCTGAACAACGTGTCCGGATATCAATCCCTGATCGGGATCGACGGCACACTCGCCAGCCCCTTCTACCTGCAGACGGACGGGGGCACGGGCATGTTCCGGTTCTCTCTGATCAATGCCGACACGAGCGCGCCCGGATTCACCAACATCGAAGGGGTGACGCCGGTGGTCGGGACCTGGTACCACCTCGTCGGGGTCTACGACAAGACGGCGAACACCATGACCTTCTACGTCAACGGGGTGTCTCAAGGCACCGTGACGGCACCCACGACGTGGGCGGCGACCGGGCACACCGCGATCGGCCGCGCGCAGTACAACGGCGCGCAGGTGGACTTCGTCAACGGAGCGATCGACGACGTCCGGTTCTACAGCAGGGCCCTCTCGGCGGCCGAAGTCACCGCCCTGCCGTAGGCGGCGCTGCCTACGATGGCGGCATGACATCAGACACCTTGGCCGACACCGGGCGGTCGTATCGCAAGGGCGCGGCCCGGCGGGCCGAGATCCTGTCGAAGGCCATCGGCCTCTTCGCCGCGCATGGCGTTGAAGCGTCGCTCAGGGCAATCGGTGAGGCGATCGGCGTCTCGCACGCTGCACTGCGGTACTACTTCGCCTCGCGCGACGAGCTGCTGGTAGAGGTGTATCGCACGCACGAGGGCGCGCGGCACGGGAAGGTGATCGCCGAGGGCTCGTCTGCCGTCGAGCTCATGGAGCTCAGCGCCGAGAGCAACCGCGCGATCCCGGGTCTGATCGAGTTGTACGCGACCCTGACGACAGATGCCCTGCAAGCGCAGCGGCACCCCATCACCCGCGAGTTCATCCAGGCCCGTTTCGTGCGGGTGCTCGCCGATCTGGCACGACGGATCCGAGACGGTCAGGCGGCAGGACTCATCGACCCGTCGATCGACGCGGGCGATGCTGCAGCGCTGGTCGCCGCGGCGTCTGACGGGCTGCAACTGCAGTGGCTGCTGCACCCTCAGGATGTCGATATCCGCCGCTCGCTTGCGCTGCTGGAGCGCGTGCTGCCGGCGGCCGCGAAGAAGGTCTAGCCGCTCCGATCAGGTGCCGAGGGTCGCATCCCGCGGGCTCCATTCCCGCGGCAGCGGTGCGGTCTCCGGGGCGTCCGAGGCGATCTCGACCGGCATTCCGGATGCCGCTGCGTCGCGGATCCCGAGCAGGATGTCGAGCACGTGGGCCGCCAACCGGCCCGAGGCCCGCTCGGGCACTCCCGCGCGGATCGCCCGTGCCAGTTCGACCACGCCGGTGCCGCGGCCGAACCCGGCGCCCTCGGCCTCGATGATCACCGGCTCGCTGCTGCCGAAGCGCCAGAGCGTCGTCTGCCCGTCGAAGTAGTTCGGATCGGGCAGGCTCAGCGTGCCCTCGGTGCCGTTGATCTCGACGAAGCCCTCCCGGGCACGCGCGTGCTGGAACGAGAAGGTCGACTGCGCGGACGTCCCGCTGGCGAACTCGATCAGCGCCGAGTGGTGGGTGGGAACCTCGACCGAGAACTCCTGCCCGGCGCGCGGGCCGCTGGCAATCGTTCGAACGGAGCGCGCGGTGGAAGCCGTCGCGTGCACCCGCGATGCGGAGCCCAGCGCCTGCACCAGGGTGGTCACGTAATACGGGCCCATGTCGAACAGCGGCCCGGCGCCCAGTGCGTAGAGGAAGTCCGGATTCGGGTGCCACGCCTCCGGCCCGGGCACGTGGAACATGGTGATCGCGGTGAGCGGCTCGCCGATGTCACCCCGGGCGATCGCTCGCAGCGCGGTCTGGATCCCCGGCCCGAGCACGGTGTCAGGCGCGCAGGCCACGCGCAGACCGGCCGCGGCCGCTTCGGCGAGCAGCTCGGCCGCCGAAGCATGATCGAGGGCCACCGGCTTCTCGCTCCACACGTGCTTGCCGGCCGCGATGATGCGGCGGCCGACCTCGGCGTGCGTGGCAGGCACCGTGAGATTGAGCACGATCTCGATGTCGTCGCGGGCGAGCAGCTCGTCGACCGAGCCGGAACCGTCCACTCCGAACGCAGTCGCCTGAGCCGCGGCCCGCTCCAGATCGAGGTCGGCGACGAATCGCACGTCGACATCGGGAAAGCTGGTCAGGTTCTCGAGGTACTGCGTCGAGATGACCCCGGCACCGATCAGGCCGACGCCGGCACGGCCGCTCATTCGGCGCCCGGAACGTCGTTCGACTGCAGCCAGGCGAGCGACTGCGCGATGCCGTCGAACACGTCGCCGGAGTAGGCGTCGAACTCGACGACCCGCAGGGCATGCGGCGCCGCCTTCAGGATCGACGTCACGTCGACATCGCCCTGTCCGGCAGGAGTCTGGTTCTCGAAGGCGGCCCGCAACGCGTCGGGAACGACCAGGGCGCTCTCGCTGCTCGGCAGGGCCGTGGCGATGTCGCCGCTGACCTTGCCGTCCTTGATGTGCAGGGCATGCACACGCGACCCCAGCGAGGTCAGCACCGCGGGAACATCCGCGCCGCCGACGGTGGCCCAGAAGGTGTCGACCTCGAGCACCACCTCGGGTGCCAGGAGCTCGACGAACACCTCATAGGCCGGCCGTCCGTCGATCTGGTTGGTGAACTCCCATTGGTGGTTGTGGTACCCGAAACGCAATCCCCGGGCCGCGGCCTCGGCCGAGAGCTGGTTGATCCGCTCGGCGGTCGCCCGCACGCTATCGGCGCTCTGCCAGCGCTCGGTCGGGATGAACGGGTCGATGACGATCCCGATGCCGAGCTCGGCTGCCGCGTCGAAGATCGGCGAGGCGTCGGGCGCGTCGATGACGGCCGCGTGCCCGGACGGCGCGCTGAGCCCGGTCGCCGCGAACGCCCGCCGGTAGTCGGTGGTGCGCAGGTGGAACGCGTAGGGCTCGACCCGGGTGAATCCGATCTCGGCGACGCGGGCGACCGCGCGGTCGAGGTCCGCGTCGATCGCGTCCCGCACCGAGTAGAGCTGAACTGACGGCTTGGACATTCGGCATCCATCCTGGCCGCGTCATCCACGGCATCCCGACGGGACGGCGCGCGCGGCCGCAATAATCTTACAAAGGAAGATTCTGCTCCCGCGCGCGCCCGCACGCCAGCCCGCCGTGTCGGGCCTAGCCCTACACCGACCGCTGATACGCCCGGAAGGCCCGCGTCGCCAGAACCGTCATCACAACGGCGAGGCCGGCGAGCAGCCCGACGTGACCCCAGACAGCGGACCAATCGGGCGTGGTGGTCAGGGCTCCGCGCCCCGCCACGACCGCCCACTCGACCGGATTGAACCGCGCGATGTCGCCGACCCAGGCCGGCGACAGGCTGGTATCCATGATCGCCGAGCTGAGGAACATCAGCGGGAACGAGATCAACTGCGAGATCGCGATCAGGGCGGTCTGCTGCTTCGCCACCAGCGCGATCGCATCCGAGAACGCCGCGAACACGAAGGTCAGCAGCACCGCAGACAGCAGCAGCACAAGGATGCCGGCCGCACCTCCCTCGAAACGCGCCCCCGCCAGCCACGCCACCCCGAGCACCACGAGCGTCTGGATGACGGTCAGCACGGCCTGGTAGAGCATGGTCGCGACGATCAGGCCGCCGCGGCTGGTCGGTGAGGTGAGGAAGCGGTCCATCACGCCGCGATCCATGTCTTGGATGTAGGTGGTGCCCGCCCACGCGCTACCGAACAGGGCCATCATCATGACGATGCCGGGCGTGAGGAAGGTCAGGTAGTTGTCGCCACCCGTGAAGCCGGGGATCGTGACGACCGACTTGAACAGCTGGCCGAACAACAGCAGCCAGATGATCGGCTGCACCAGGTTGATGAGCAGGTACGCAGGGTTGCGCGCGAACGCGCGCAGCTGGCGCGCGGTGAGCAGGCCGGTGTGAACGACCGGTGCGGTGAGGGTTGTCATGCGGTGACTCCTTCTGATGCGGCCGCCGAAGCGGCCCGGCTGTCGGCCGAGTAGCTGTGGCCGGTGTGGCGGAGGTAGACGTCGTCGAGGCTGGGCCTGGCGACCGTTGCGGACGCGACGGCGAGCCGCGCTCCATCGAGGGCGGCGAGCACCTGCGGCAGCGCGCCGGCGCCGGAGGCGGCTCGACTGCGCAGCACACGGCCGTCGACCAGCACCTCGTCGAGGCCGGGCAGGCGCTCGAGCAGGCGCAGCCCCTCGGCGGCATCCTGGCTGGATGCCAACTCGACGATGACCGCGTCACCGTGCAACCCGTCTTTGAGTTGCTCGGGTGAACCGGTGACCACCACGCGGCCGTGATCCACGATGGCAAGCCGGCTCGCCAGGCGGTCGGCCTCTTCGAGGTAGTGAGTGGTGAGCAGCACGGTCATGCGCTCGACCTTCGCCATCGCCTCGAGCTCTGCCCACATGTCGGAGCGCGCCTCGGGGTCGAGCCCCGTGGTCGGCTCGTCGAGAAAGAGCACTTGCGGCCGGTTCATCAGGCCGATGGCGACATCGAGCTTGCGCGCCATGCCGCCGGAGTAGGTCTTGACCAGTCGGTCCGCGGCCTCGCTCAGCGAGAAGCGGGCGAGCAGTTCGGCCGCTCGAGCGCGCGCGGCGCTGCCGCGCATGCCCTGCAGCCGCCCGGCGAGCACCAGGTTCTCACGGCCGGTGTCCATCGGGTCGGCGACCGACTGCTGAGCGACGAAACCGATCACCCGGCGAACCTGGTCGGGATGCCGCGCCACGTCGATCCCGGCAACCTCAGCCGTGCCCGACTCGGCGCGCGACAGGGTCGACAGGATCTTCACGGTCGTCGACTTGCCCGCACCGTTCGGCCCGAGCAACCCGAAGATCGTGCCGGCCTCGACCTCGATGCTCAACCCGTCAAGGGCTTGAACGCGGGGCGCCTTGCGACCGCCGGGATAGCTCTTGCGGAGGTCGTGGGCTGAGATGCCCACATCGTTGGATGCCATTCATTGCTCCTCTTCTTCTACAGTCGAGGAGGACCTCGACCACTGTTAGCGCAGTCCCCTTGCGGGAGACGTCAGGTTCAGGTGGCCCGGATGTTGACGCATCCGGGTCACCGCTTCTTCTTGCGGCTTCGCGCTATTTCGTCGGCGCGAAGAGCATGCGGGTCAGGACCAGGAAGAACACCACGAGACCGGCCACCAGGGCGAGCCACGACCAGACGAAGCCGACCGCGATGCTCAGTACCACGAAGAGCGCGATCGCGACGATCCAGATGATGACCGTGTAGAGGCCGAAGCGCGCAGCCGCCGCCGGGTCTTGCGAGAAGCGGTCGTCGATCTCGTACTGCCGGTTCTGCTCGAGAGCCCACGGCTTGAGCCGATTCGTCTGGGTGACGCCCAAGGCGATCATCACCATGATGCCGACCAAGGCCAGGATGATGGCGGCCGCGAGCAGGGCCAGGGGCGGGTGGTGCCAGAAGAAGAACAGCCCGTAGCCGATCCCGGCCGCGAGAAATCCGGCCGCGAGGCCCCAGCGGACGCTTCTGAAAAGCGGCATCGGATAGTGCTGCGCTGTTTCTTGATGGAGGCTGTCGGTCACCAGGGCGGCGACCAGAACGGCGAACCCGATCGCCCACAGCTGCGCATCGAGAGAGTTCGCGGCACCGTGTTGCTCGACCAGGTCGTAGACGACGTGGAAGCCGAACGCGAGGATCGCCACCGAGAGCACGCTGGCGCGCACCACGAAGCCGGGCTTCGGCCGCACCCGGTGCAGGCGGGCGGCTTCGGCGGCCGCCGCTCCCGGTGAGAGCGGGGTGCCCGCGTCGCCGCCGCCGTCAGCGCGAACTGCGGCGATCAGCTCGGGGATGCTGCCGAGCTCGGCGACCGCGGTGCGGGCCGCGGATGCGGCATCCCGACCCTTCGCCTGCAGTTCGGCCGAGCGGGCTGCCAGGTTGCCGCGCAGCTCCTCCTTCAGGTCTTGGAGCTCGGGGGTCATGGTGACCCCGGCGAAGGCCTCGTCGAGAAGGCGGTGGATGTCTGAGCTGTCTGCGTTCATCGCTCGGTCTCTTTCTGGTGAGTAGTCGGCAAGTTCAGGAGGGTGTTGATGATCTGCTGGGTGGCCGTCCAATCCAGCACGTTCTGTCGGTAGACAGCGCGGCCCGCATCCGTGATGCGGTAGTACTTGCGACGCCCGCCCTGGGTCTCGTCGCCCCAATAGGCCTCGACGAGGCCGTCTTTGTCGAGACGGCGGAACGTGGCGTACAGCGTCGCCTCTTTGATCTCGTACCGGCCGCCGGTCGCGTCGCGGATCGTCTTGTAGATCTCGAAGCCGTACCGGTCGGCGGTGCGCAGCACGCCGAGCACGATCGTGTCGGTGTGCCCGCGGAGCAGGTCGGACGCGAACGCGTCCGGTGACTCGTTCCGAGACGTCGCGCCCGGGGTGTTCGGTGTCATGTCGAGTACTGTATCAGATCAAGTACTATTCGACAACAGGTCTTGGCGAGTCGCCTGGCTCCCTGTCAGCGTCAGCCGTTAGCGTCACTGTGTGAGCACCATGAGGGTCGCCACGGCCGCGGACACCGAGTCGATCGTGTCCACCATCACGACGGCGTTCCTTCACGACCCGCTGTGGGGTCCCGCATTCCCCGATGAGCGGCTCCGCCCAGAGCAGGCGGCCGTGCTGTGGCGACTCTGCGTCAGCTCCGCCCTGCGGTACCCCTGGACCCTGATCACCGACGGCGCGGAGGCAGCCGCGGTGTGGATCCCGCCGGGTGGCACCGAGCTCACCGAGCCGGAGGAGGAGGGTCTGGAGGAGCTGCTGACGAGGGCAGCGGGAACCGCATCCGCCCGGTCGGTCCTGGGCATCTTCGACCAGCTCGAGGCGGCCCATCCCGACGAGCCGTGCTTCTACCTGAGCCTCCTCGGTGTGCACGCCGACCATCGCGGCGGGGGGCTGGGCATGCGGCTGCTCGCCGACAGCCTCGTCCGGATCGATGCTCTCGCTGCGCCCGCGTATCTGGAGTCGTCCAACCCGGCCAACAACGCACGCTATGAGAGCGTCGGCTTCGTCGCCCGGGATCGGATCACGACCGCAACCGGGCACGTGGTCACCACGATGTGGCGACCGGCCCGCTGACCATTCGAGCGCAACGTCGCTGCGGTCTACAGCCGCTCGATGATCGTGGCGTTGGCCATGCCGCCGCCCTCGCACATCGTCTGCAGCCCGTAACGGCCGCCGGTCGCCTCGAGCTGGTGCAGCATCGTGCCGAGCAAGCGCGTTCCCGACGCGCCGACCGCGTGACCCAGCGCGATCGCCCCGCCCAGCGGGTTGAGCTTGGCCGGGTCGGCGTCGAACTCGTCGGCCCAGGCCAGGGGCACCGAGGCGAACGCCTCGTTCACTTCGTAGACATCCAGGTCGCTGAAGGCGAGCCCCGAGCGCTCCAGGATCTTGTGCGTCGCCGGGATCGGCCCGGTCAGCATGAAGAGCGGGTCGTCCCCCACGACCGCGAAGCTGTGGAACCGGGCCCGTGGCGTGAGACCGAGCTTCTGGGCCATCGTCTCGCTCATGATCAGGGCGCCGCTCGCCGCGTCGGTCAGGGGCGACGAGTTACCCGCGGTGATCTCCCAGTCGATCTGCGGGAAGCGCCGAGCCATCTCATCGGTGTAGAAGGCCGGCTTGAGCTGGGCGAGGGCCGAGGTGGTCGTCTCGACGCGGATCGTCTCGTCGGCCTCCACCACGCGCCCGTCGGCCAGGGTGACCGGCAGCAGCTCGCGCGCGAAGGCTCCGGATGCCGCTGCCGCCGCCGCACGCCGGTGCGACTCGGCGGCGAACTCGTCGAGCTGAGCGCGGTTGAAGTCCCACTTGGCCGAGATGAGCTCGGCCGAGATGCCCTGATTCACCAGCCCCTTCGGATAGCGAGCCGTGAGGCCCGCCCCGCCGAAGGGATCCTGCGGACCGGCCGCCGAGCCCAGCGGAACGCGGCTCATCGACTCGACGCCCGCCGCGATGACGATGTCGTATGCCCCGGCGATCACGCCCTGCGCCCCGAAGTGCGCGGCCTGCTGACTCGAGCCGCACTGGCGGTCGATCGAGGCACCGGGCACGCTCTCGTCGAACCCGGCTGCCAGAAGCGAGTTGCGCGCGACATTGCCGCTCTGCTCGCCGACCTGGCTGACGCATCCCACCAGCACGTCATCGATCTGCGTCGAGTCCAGGCCGTTGCGTTCGAGCAAGGCGCGCAGCACCACCGCGAGCAGGTCGGTCGGGTGCATGTCCGAGAAGGCGCCGCCCGGCTTGCCCTTGCCCGATGCGGTTCGCACCACATCCACGATGACTGCGTCGTTCATGTGACTCCTCGCCTCGCCTCGTCGCGTTCCTGATCGACGCTATACGCTCGTGGAAACCAATGGTCGGTATGCCGGTGAAGGAATGAGGTGCAGATGTCCACCCCCTCATTCGCTGTCGAGCAGTCCAGCCCCGTGCGCAGCGCCCGGCAGGCAGAGGTCTTCCAGCGCCTCATCGCCCTGACGCTCGAGCGCGGCTTCGCCGGATACACGCTCGAGCAGGCCGCGATCGTGCTGCGCTGCTCCAAGTCGACCATCTACGCGCTCGCCGGATCGCGCGAGCAACTGATCCGAGCGGTGGTCGTGGCGTTCTTCCGAAACGCGGCCGAGCGTGTCGAGGAACGGGTGGCGGCGGAGTCCGACCCGGTGCGCCGCATCCAGGTCTACCTGATGGCTGTGGCCGACGAGCTCCGGCCGGCATCCGCCCAGTTCATGGACGACGTGGCCGGCTTTCCCCCGGCCCGCGAGATCTACGAGCGCAACACCGCCATCGCGGCCGAGCGGGTGACGCAGCTCATCCTGGACGGCATCGCCCACGACGCCTTCCGCGACGTGCCGACCGCCTTCATCGCCGAGGTAGTCAGCTCGGTCATGGTGCGCATCCAGCGGCGCGAGGTTGCGAAGAACACCGGGCTCAGTGACGCCGAGGCCTACGCCGACCTGGCCAATCTCATCGTGAACGGGATCATCAAGCCGGGCTGGCGCCAGCGCGCGGCTCAGCTCTTCGGCACCCGCACGATCAAAGCGTCGCCCTGACCGCCGCCGCCGCACAGCGCGGCCGCGCCGATCCCGCCCCCGCGCCGCTTCAGCTCGAGCGCCAGGTGCAGCACCAGCCTCGCCCCTGACATCCCGATCGGATGCCCGACGGCGATCGCCCCGCCGCTCACGTTGACGCGGTCGAGCGGCACGCCGAGCTGCGCGGCCGAGGCGAGCCCCACCGCGGCGAACGCCTCGTTGATCTCGATCAGGTCCAAGTCGGCCGGCGTGATGCCCTCGCGCGCGCAGGCCGCCGCGATCGCGTTGGCGGGCTGCGACTGCAGTGACGAGTCGGGTCCGGCGACCATGCCGTGGGCGCCGATCTCGGCGAGCCAACTCAGGCCGAGCTCCTCGGCGCGGGTGCGATCCATCACGACCATCGCGCAGGCGCCGTCCGAGATCGGAGAGGCGTTGCCGGCCGTGACCGTGCCGTCGGCGCGGAAAGCGCCGGGCAGTTTCGCCAGCGTCTCGACCGTGGTGTCGGTGCGGATCCCCTCGTCGCGGGCGACCACGACGGGCTCGCCTCGGCGCTGCGGCACCGACACCGGCACGACCTCGTCGGCGAAGTCGCCCGCCTCCCAGGCCGCGGCGGCGCGCTGGTGCGAGGCGGCGGCGAAGGCATCCTGCTCGGCGCGGGTCAACGGCTCGGCGTCATTGACCCGCTCGGTGAGCAGGCCCATCGCCTCGACCGTGAAGGCATCGACCAGGCCGTCGAGCTCCATGTGGTCGACCATGGTGATCGGACCGAACTTGGTGCCGGTGCGCGAACCTCGCAAGAGGTGCGGCGCCTGCGACATCGACTCCTGGCCGCCGGCCACGATGGTCGTGGCGTCGCCCGAACGGATGAACTGGTCGGCCATGATCACGGCCTGGATGCCCGAGAGGCACACCTTGCTGACCGTGGTCGAGGGCACGTTCATCGGGACGCCGCCCGCCGCCGCTGCCTGGCGCGCCGGCAACTGCCCGGCCCCCGCGGTCAGCACCTGGCCCATGATCACGTAGTCGATGTCGGAGCCGGCGACCCCCGCCTTCTCGAGCGCGCCCGCGATGGCGACGCCTCCGAGCTCGGCCGCGGTCAGCGTCGACAGGCCGCCCAGCAGTTTGCCGATCGGGGTGCGGGCGCCCGCGACGATGACGGCGCTCATTGCGGGGCCATCCGGATCGCGCCATCCATTCGGATGGTCTCGGCGTTCAAGTAGTCGTGCTCGGCCAGCATCACCACCAGTTGCGCGTACTCCTCGGGGCGACCAAGGCGGTGCGGGAACGGCACGCTGGCGGCCAGCGAGGCGTTTACCTCGTCACCGAGCGCGGCGAGCATCGGCGTGTCCATAATGCCGGGCGCGATGGTGTTGACCCGGATGCCGTTGCGCGCCAGGTCGCGCGCGGCCGGCAGCGTCATCCCGACCACGCCGCCCTTCGATGCGGAGTACGCGACCTGCCCGATCTGGCCATCGAACGCCGCCACCGACGCGGTGTTGACGATCAGCCCGCGCTGATCGAAGTCGTCGACCGGCTCGGTCGCGGCGATGACCTCGGCGGCCAGCCGCATGACGTTGAACGTTCCGATCAGGTTGACCGCGATGGTCTTTTGGAAGGTCGCCAGATCGTGCGCACCCTTCGACGAGAGGATGCGGCGCGCCGGCGCGATGCCCGCGCAGTTGACCACGAGGCGCAGCGGCGGATCGTCGGCAGCGATGCTCACCAACGCCGTCAGCACGTCCGCCTCGCTCGTCACGTCGCCGCCGACCAGGCGGACGCCGGCGGGAGGCGGGGCTGCCGGATTTTCGACGGCGCCCGGAAGGTCGAATCCGATGACCTGCGCGCCCTTCTGAGCCAGCAGGGCCGCCGTGGCGGCCCCCAGTCCCGAGGCAGCGCCCGTCACGAGCGCGGTAATTCCTGAGATCTGCATCGTTGCCCCTTCGCAAGCCGTCACATCAACCGTACGACGTGTCGCACTAGCCGAGCCAACTGTACGCACGTATCATTCTGCGTACACCACGAGTGGAGCCCCATGCCCGTCGATCGTCTGCTTCCGACCCCGGAAGCCCATGACCTCCTCGATCTCGTGCGCGAGTTCGCCGACCGCGAGCTGGCGCCGATCGTCGACGAGTCGGAGCGCCACGCGGTCTACCCCGAGGGGCTGTTCGCCAAGCTCGGCGAGCTCGGCCTGCTCGGGCTGCCGTACTCCGAGGACTACGACGGCGGCGGCCAGCCCTACGAGGTCTACCTGCAGGTGCTCGAAGAACTCGCCTCGCGCTGGGCGGCCGTCGCCGTCGCGACCAGCGTGCACGTCATGTCGTGCTTCTCGATCGACGCCTTCGGCACCTCAGCGCAGAAGCAGCGATGGCTGCCCGGGATGCTGCGGGGCGACCTGATCGGCGGCTACAGCCTCTCCGAGCCCGACGCCGGGTCCGACGCGGCGGCTCTGACCTGCCGGGCGGATCGCGTGGACGCCGGTGGCCAGGTCACCGGGTACCGCGTCACCGGCACCAAGGCCTGGGTGACGCACGGCGGCAAGGCCGACTTCTATACGCTGTTCGCGCGCACGGCGCCGGGCAGCCGCGGCGTCTCGTGCTTCATCGCCCCCGGGCGAGCCGACGGCCTGTCGTTCGGAAGGCCCGAGAGCAAGATGGGGCTGGATGCCATCCCGACCACCAGCGTGCACTGGGACGGTGCCCTGCTCGACGCCGACCGACTGCTGGGCAAGGAGGGCCAGGGCCTGCGCATCGCCTTCAGCGCGCTCGACTCGGGCCGGCTCGGCATCGCCGCCATCGCGACTGGCCTTGCCCAGGCCGCCCTCGACGTCGCGGTCGAGTACGCCCGCGAACGCACCGCATTCGGCAAGGCCATCGCCGATCACGAGGGCCTCGGATTCCTGCTGGCCGACATGGCAGCGGGCGTGGACTCCGCGCGCGCGACCTACCTCGATGCGGCACGGCGGCGCGACGCCGGGATGCCGTACAGCCGCCAGGCATCCGTCGCCAAGCTGATCGCGACCGATACCGCCATGCGCGTCACGACGGATGCCGTGCAGGTGCTGGGCGGTTACGGCTACACCCGCGACTTCCCGGTGGAGCGCTTCATGCGCGAGGCCAAGGTGATGCAGATCTTCGAGGGCACCAACCAGATCCAGCGGCTGGTGATCGGGCGCGAGTTGCAGAGCTCGCGCACGCGCACGCACGTGCCGACGGAGTTGCGAGCTCGCGCCGCGGCGATGGGCTGACTCACTGGCCGGAAAGCTCGGTGGAGAGCTCGGCCAGCATGCCGCACAGATACACGCGGGATGCGGAGTCGGTCGTGAGGCTGATCGCCTTCGCGTACGCAGCCTGCGCCGCATCCCGCCGCCCAGCCTTCCGCAACAGATGCGCCCGCGTGGCCCAATACGGCTGAAACGCCGGCTCGCCCAACTCGTCAAGAACGGCGAGTCCGGCGCGGGATCCCTCAACCCGAGCGACCACCGCCGCCAGCGACACCCGCGCACCCAGCGAGGGAGCTACCTCCACGAGGGCCGAATACAGCCGTCGAAGCACGACCCAGTCCGTCGTACCGGTAACGGCGCGTGCACAGTGAACCGACTGGATCGCCGCCTCCAGCTGGAAGCGGCCGATCCTCCCGAATGAATGAGCACGGCGCAGCAACGTTTCGCCCTGCGTGATCAGCGCATGGTCCCAGAGCCCGGTGTCCTGGGATTCGAGCGGCACGAGCATCCCTTCTCGAACCCGCGCGGGTGCGCGGGCGATCGAGAGCGAGAGCAGCGCTGCGACGCCGAAGGTCTCGGGGTCGGGCAGGAGGGTGGCCAGGACCGAGGCGAGGTACAAGGCCTCCGCCGACAGCGAGTCGCGAACCGTGGTTCCGGAGATCACCTGCCAGTCGATCGCATAGGTGCCGTAGACCGCTTCGAGCACGGCGGGCAGTCGCGCCGGCATGTCGTCGACCGAGGGGATCGCGAACGGGATGCGCGCATCCCGGATCCGCTGCTTCGCACGCACCAGCCGCTGAGCCATAGTCGCGGTCGGGATTGCGTAGACGGCGCCGATCGCGGATGCCTCGAATCCGAGCACCACCTGCAGCATGAGCGGCGTCCGCACCGCTGCGTCGATCGCCGGATGCGCGCACACGAACATCAGCTCGAGCCGCTTGTCGGGGATGGCGTCGAGATCTGGCAGCGAAGGCTCGACTCGCTCGACCCACGGGCGACGAACTTTCAGCGCGTCCAGCCAGCGGTTCTTCGCGACCGTCACGAGCCAGCCTTCGGGGTTGTCGGGGATGCCCGACTCCGGCCAGGTGCGCAGGGCACGCTCGAATGCGTCGGCGAGGGCATCCTCCGCCGCGGAGATGTCGCCGGTGCGCGCGGCGAGCACGGCGAGCAGTCGCCCGTATGACGACCGCACCACCTCCTCCGCCCGTGCGGCGGCTACGCCTGGTTCCATTGCCCGCCGCTGAAGTAGACCGCGGTCGGGCGAACTTCGATGGTGCCCCACTGCGCAGCCGGGCACTTCTCGGCCCAGGCGAGCGCAGCATCCAGGTCCGGAACGTCGATCAGGAAGACGCCACCGAGTTGCTCCTTCGAGTCGGCGAACGGACCATCCTGCACGTGCAGGCTGCCGCCGCGCATCGTGACGGTGGTGGATGCCGCGGTCGGCTGCAGCACGTCCGCAGTGAGCAGCACGCCCGCAGCGTCGAGCGACTTCGCGTAGGCGTCGAAGGCGGACTGCCACTCGGCCATGGCGTCATCGGACACCTGGGCACCGCCCGTCTCTGAATAGTTGAGCAGGAGCGAGTATCGCATCAGTCGGCCTCCCCATCGGCGAGCGGGCGGTAGGTGGCGATGACCACGCCCGTCGTCGTGGTCAGGCTCTCGGTGAGCGACAGCCGCACCTCCTCGGCGAAGAGCCTCCGCCCGGAGCCCAGCGCGAGCGGGTGGATCAGCAGGAGGTACTCGTCGATGAGGTTGCTTCGTGCGAGCGAGCGCGCGAGATCGCCGCTACCCATGATCACGATATCCCCTCCCTCCTCCGAGCGAAGGTCCGAAATCGCCGGCACTGCATCGCCACCGAGGACGGTCGTGTTCGCCCATTCCTGGTCCGGGTCGAGGGTCGTCGATGCAACGTACTTCGGCGTGACGGTCAGCACGTTCGTGAAGGGGTTGTCGCCCTGCTTCGGCCAGAATTCGGCAAAGTCGGCATAGGTGCGCCGGCCGAGGAGGATGGCGCGGGTGCCGACCATGTGGCTTCCCATGAACTGTCCGCTGACCTGGTCGTTGTACGGCACGGCCCATCCGCCGTGCTCGAACCCATCGCGGGTGTCCTCATTTGCACGGCCCGGCGCCTGCATGACCCCGTCGAGCGTGATGTTGTTGATGACGACGATTCTCGACATTGCTCGTTCTCCTTCGCTGAAGTGGTGCTCTCTGAAGGGTGACGACGGGGGAACGGGCGAATCGACATCTCACCCACGAGTTTCGCTCGTGGGACAGTGATGAGAGCTAGGACAGCGCGCGCAGCCGCGGCGCCAGGTCGCTCTCGAACAGCTCGAGGAAGCGGCGCTGGTCGCGCCCGGGCGCGTGGAAGACCAGGTGGGTGAAGCCGGCATCCACGTACTGCTTCACACCCGCCACCACCTCGTCGGGGTCGGAGCCGACGATCCAGCGCGACGCGATCTGCTCAATGGGCAAGGCATCCGCCGCCTTCTCCATCTCGATCGGGTCGGTGATGTCGTGCTTCTGCTCCTTGCCGAGTGCGAGGGGCGCCCAAAATCGGGTGTTCTCGAGCGCGACCTTCGGGTCGCTGTCGTAGCTCAGCTTGATCTCGATCATCTTGTCGATGCCGTCGTAGTCGCGGCCGGCCTTCTCAGCGCCCTCCTTGACCGCGGGGATGAGCTCGTCGGTGTACAGCGTCATGCCCTTGCCCGAGGTGCAGATGAAGCCGTCGCCGGCGCGACCGGCGTAGCGCGCCACGACCGGGCCGCCCGCGGCGATGTACACCGGGATCGGCGTCTCGGGCCGGTCGTAGATCGACGCGTCGACCGTCTTGTAGTACTCGCCGTCGAAGTTCACGCGGTCCTCGGTCCAGAGCTGACGCATCAGGTCGATCGACTCGCGCAGACGGGCGAAGCGCTCCTTGAACTCGGGCCACACGCCGGTCCAGCCGGTGGCGATCTCGTTGAGAGCTTCGCCGGTGCCGACGCCGAGCATGATGCGGCCCGGGTACATCACGCCCATGCTCGCGAAGGCCTGTGCGATGACGGCGGGGTTGTAGCGGAAGGTCGGCGTCATGACGCTCGTGCCGATCTGGATGGTCTTGGTACGCTCGCCGACCGCCGCCATCCAGGTCAGCGAGAACGGCGCGTGACCGCCCTCGTGCCGCCAGGGCTGGAAGTGGTCGCTCACCGCGACGCTCTCCATGCCGTGCGCCTCGGCCGCCACCGCGATCTCCACCAGCTCGCGCGGGTCGAACTGCTCGGCGGATGCCTTGTATCCAAGTTTCAGGGCCACCCCTTCATTCTCTCCCTTCGCCGGGGACCAGAATGGCGGGATGAGACTCGGCCTCGACGCCGACCGGCTGCTGCCGATCGAGCCCACCGCCCGTTCGGTGGCGCGCCGGCTCTACGACGCCGTGTCGGATGCGCCGATCCTCTCGCCGCACGGCCACGTCGATCCTCGGCTGCTGCTCGACGATCTGCCGTTCTCCGATCCGGTCGAGCTGCTGGTGCGGCACGACCACTACGTGACGCGGATGCTGCATGCGGGCGGAACGCCGCTGGAGCGGCTGGGGCTCGATCCCACCGTCACCATCGACCCGCGCGAGGTGTGGCGGATCTTCTGCCGCGAGTGCCACCGCTTCGCCGGCACGGCATCCGGGTACTGGCTGAGCTCGATCCTGGTCGAGCAGTTCGGCATCGACGAGCAGCCTAAGGGCGCCAACGCCGACGTGCTCTACGACACGATCGCCGAGGCGTTGACCGCGCCCGCCTTCCGACCGCGCGCGCTGTTCGAGCGCTTCGGCATCGAGGTGCTCGCCACCACCGACGATCCGCTCGACGAGCTCGAGGCCCACCGCGCGCTCGCCGCGGATCCAGGATTCGGTGGCCGGGTCATCCCGACCTTCCGGCCCGACGGATACCTCGACCCCGAGGCGCCAGGGTTCGCCGAGCGCGTCGAGCGGCTCGACGCAACCTCCTTCGCGGGTTACCTCGACGCGCTGGCGGGGCGGCGCGCGTTCTTCGTCGAGAACGGCGCGGTGTCGGCCGACCACGGCGTGCTCGAGCCGTTCACCACCGACCTCGACGACGCCGAGGCGGCGCGGCTCTTCGACGCGGGCCGGGCCGGAACGATCACCCCGGCCGAGGCGCACACCTTCCGCGGCCGCATGCTGCTCGAGATGGCGCGCATGAGCGTCGACGACGGACTCGTCATGACCATCCACGCAGGCGTGCAGCGCAACCACCATCTGCCGACCCTCGAGCGCTTCCGGGCCGACACCGGCCACGACATCCCGGTCGCGACCGAGTGGGTGCAGAACCTGCGGCCGCTGCTGCATCGGTTCGGCACCGACCAGCGCCTGCACCTCATCCTGTTCACCGTCGACGAGTCGACGTACTCGCGCGAACTCGCCCCGCTCGCCGCGTTCTACCCGGCGGTCTTTCTCGGCGCACCCTGGTGGTTTCTCGACGCCCCGGATGCCGTCCTGCGCTTTCGATCCGCCACCACCGAGACGGCCGGCTTCTTCCGGGGCTCGGGATTCGTCGACGACACGCGCGCCTTCTTGTCGATCCCGGCCCGCCACGACATGGCCAGACGACTGGATGCCGCGTTCCTGGCGCGGCTCGTGGGTGAGGGCCGGCTCGACGAGCCGTCGGCCGCGCGCATCGCCCACGACCTGGTCGACGCCATCCCGCGGACGGCGTGGCGGTTGTGACGCTCCTCTCGCGCGCCGCGCTCGGGCTCGACACCCCACCAGCGCGGGTCGTGCATCTCGGTCTCGGCAACTTTCACCGGGCTCATCAGGCCTGGTACACCGAGCTCGCTGTCGACCGCGGCGCGTGGGGGATCGCGGCTTTCTCGGTGCGTGGCGCGGGTCTGGCAGAGCGGTTGACCGCGCAGGACGGCCTGTACGCACTGGTCGAACGTGGCCCGGAAGCCGACGAGGTCTCGGTGATCGGGAGCCTCGTCGAAGCGCATTCCGGCGACTCTCCACGCTTCGTCGAACTGCTTGCCTCCCCCGAGACGGCCGTGGTGACGCTGACCATCACCGAGGGCGGATACCGGATCGGCGGCGATGCTCGGCCGCTCGCGCTCGAGCGCCTCGCCCGGGGACTGGAGGCGCGCCGCCGCGCCGACGCGGGGCCGATCGCGCTGGTCTCGTGCGACAACCTGCCGGCCAACGGTCGCGTACTGCGGAAGGCGCTCCTGGGGCTGGCTCCCGAACTCGAGACCTGGCTCGACGAAGCCGTGAGCTTCGCCTCCACCTCGGTCGACCGGATCACGCCGCGACTTACCGAGGCCGAACTGCACCAGTTGCGGGATGCATCGGGCTGGGGTGATGCGGCCCCGGTCGTCGCCGAGCCCTTCACTGACTGGGTGCTCGATGGCGCTTTTGCGGGCGGACGACCGCAGTGGGACACCGCGGGCGCCCGCTTCGTCGACGACGTCGAGCCCTTCGAGCGCCGGAAGCTCTGGCTGCTCAATGGGGCGCACACGATTCTCGCGGCGTCCGGCCCCGGCCGTGGGCACCAGACGGTCGCGGCGGCGTTCGCCGACCCGTACTGCGCCGCGCTCGTGACGGGCTTCTGGGACGAGGCCGAACGCCATCTGACGAACCCCGGGCTCGACATCCCGAGCTATCTCGAGCAGTTGCGGGGGCGATTCGCCAACCCTCGCATCGCCCATCGACTGACCGACATCGCCGACCAGGCTCCCGCCAAGGTGCGGGTGCGGCTGCTGCCGGTGCTGCAGGCCGAGCAGACCGCCGGCCGCACAGGCGCGGCCACCCTGGCATCGCTTGCCGACGCCCCAGAACTCCTCGCCATCCTCACCGAAGGGACCCCATGAGAATCGACAAGGCCGAGGTCATTGTGACCAGCCCCGATCGCAACTTCGTCACCCTCAAGCTGACCACCGACGATGGGCTGGTCGGTCTGGGCGATGCCACGCTCAACGGCCGCGAGCTCGCGGTGGTGAGCTACCTGAAGGATCACGTGGCCCCGCTGCTGATCGGGCTCGACCCGCACCGCATCGAGGACACCTGGCAGTTCCTCTACCGCGGTGCGTACTGGCGCCGTGGGCCGGTGACGATGGCGGCGATCTCGGCGGTCGATGTGGCGCTCTGGGACATCAAGGCCAAGGCCGCGAACCTGCCGCTCTACCAGTTGCTCGGCGGGGCATCCCGCAGCGGGCTGCTCGCCTATGGGCACGCCTCGGGCAAGGACACGGCCGAGCTGTTCGACAGCGTGCGTGACCACCTCGCGCAGGGGTTCAAGGCGGTGCGGATCCAGACCGGCGTCCCCGGCCTGAAATCCATCTACGGGATCGCGTCGAACGTCACCTTCGCGGGCAACAAGGGCGTGCGCTACGACCACGAACCCGCGCAGCGCGGCGCATTCCCGGCCGAGGAGGACTGGGACACCCGCTCGTACCTGCGCCACCTGCCCGGCGTCTTCGAGGCGGTGCGCAACGAGTTCGGCCCCGAGCTGCCGCTGCTGCACGACGGCCATCACCGGATGACGCCCATCCAGGCCGCGAAGCTGGGCAAGTCGCTCGAGCCCTACGACCTGTTCTGGCTCGAGGACTGCACCCCGGCCGAGAACCAGGAGGCGCTGCGGCTCGTGCGGCAGCACACCACCACTCCGCTCGCGATCGGCGAGATCTTCAACACGGTCTGGGACTACCAGCAGCTGATCCGCGAGCAACTGATCGACTACGTGCGCAGCGCGGTCACGCACACCGGGGGCATCACGCACCTGAAGCGCATCCTCGAGTACGCCGGGCAGTACCAGATCAAGTCGGGCATGCACGGGCCCACCGACATCTCGCCGGTCGGCATGGCGGCCGCGATGCACCTCGGGCTGAGCATCCACAACTTCGGCATCCAGGAGTACATGAAGCACGGCGCGAAGACGGATGCCGTGTTCCAGCAGTCGTTCACCTGGAACGACGGCCTGCTGCACCCGGGCGAGAAGCCGGGCCTCGGCGTCGACCTCGACCTGGACGAGGCGGGCAAGTACCCCTACGAGACCGCCTATCTGCCGTACAACCGGCTGGCCGACGGCACGGTGCACGACTGGTGAGCTGACCTCCTACGAGGGCGAGATCGTCACCTGATATTTCGGTCCCTGGTCGGAATGCGCCGGCCGTTCGCCCGAGAGGACCGCCGGCAGGTCATCGAGCCCCACCGTCGCAGCGATCAGCGGCCGAGGATCCACGTCACCCCTCGCATAGGCGTCGATCGTCGGTCGCAGCCCGGGTGACGCACTCAGAATGCCGACCGCGGTCACGTCCTTGAGCGCGAGCATCCGCGTGTCGATCCGGCTCGGCGAGCCTGCGAGTCCCACGTACACGACGCGCTTGCCGGGTTCGACCAGCTCGAGGGCGAGGGCAGGCAGGGCCGGCGCATTCGACGCATCGATCACGGCATCCCAGGGCAGCGCGGGCACCGACTCGGCGTCCCAGGCGTTGTCGAACCCCAGGGTCTTCGCGAAGTCGACCGATCGCCGCGATCGACCCATGACGTGCACCTCGGCCCCCGCTGCACGGGCGAACATCGCGACCAGCAGCCCGATCGTTCCCGGGCCGAGCACCAGAGCCCGATCGCCGGGATGCAGCGCCGCCGCCATCACGCAGCGATAGGCGTTGCCGCCCGGCTCGACCAGGGCGCCGAGCGCGTCGTCGACGGTGTCCGGCAGCTCGTGGAGAGCGGTGACGGGCACCGCCACCTGCTCGGCGAGGGCGCCGGGACGTCCACCCCGGATCCCGATCTCGGTGCGGAACTCGCAGACCCACTGGTACCCGGTGCGGCATCGGCGGCACTCGCCGCAGCCCAGCATCGTGTCGCCGGTCACGCGGCGGCCGAGCCAGCGGCGGTCGACGCCGTCGCCGACCGAGGTGACGGTCCCCATCCATTCGTGGCCGATGCGCATCGGGTAGTGGGCGAATCCGTCGTGCAGGTATTGCATGCCGCCGGTGAAGAACTCGATGTCGGTGCCGCACACGCCCGCGCGGGCAACCCGCACGATCACCTCGCCGGGTGCCGCGACCGGAGGGGCGACGTCCTGAACCGACGCCTCACCGGGCGCGGTGATGACGAAGGCCCTCACTCCGGCAGCCCGGCCCGAGGTGGTCCCGACCACCACGTGGTGGGGAGGCCGCGCACGCCGGCGTCGACCGTGAACAACCGGCCCGACAAGGGCCACTGAGCCAGCTCGTCGTCGTCGAGCCCCTTCGTCGCGGTGGTGATGACCATCGTCGTCAGGTCGGGGCCGGCGAAGGTCACGCAGGTGGTGTGCGGCGAGGGGACCTCGATGGTGCGGGTCAACTCGCCATCCGGGGTGTAGCGGCGCACCTGCCCTCCGCCCCAGATCGCGATCCACAGCTGCCCGTCGGCGTCGACGCACATGCCGTCGGGATGCACACCCTCGTCGAAGGCGATGAGCACCCGCCGCGATCCGGCCGTGCCGGTCGCCGCGTCGTAGTCGCGCGCGTAGACGACGCGCGGGACGGTGTCGATGCTGTACAGCACCGAGCCGTCGGGCGACCAGCCCAGGCCGTTCGAGAGCGAGAGGTCGCCGTCAAGATCGTCGAGCCGCCCTTCGGCCTGTACCACGACGAGCCGCTCGGTCGTGGTGGGGCTCTCGTCGATCTTCAGGGTGCCCACGACGAAGCGGCCCGCGGGATCGACTTTGCCGTCGTTCAAGCGCCGCCCCGAATCCGCCGCCAGGATCGTCGGCCCCTCCAAGAGCCGCCCGGCCGCCGACCGGAACAGGATGCCGCGCTCGCCCGCCAGGATCCAGTCGCCCGCCTCCGACACGGCGACCGCACCCACCATGCCCGGAGTCTGCACGCGATCCTCGATCGAGATCGTCCCGTCGTCTCGCAGTTCGCCGACCAGCACCGTGCCTCGTCGGATGTCGACCCAGACCAGCCGCTCGCGGATCGGATCCCAGACCGGCCCCTCCGCGAGATCGAACGACTCCTCGGTTGCCACCCGCACGTCGTCGGGCGCCGCCTCAGTGCGATTCACGGCTCACCTTCGAGCCGCTGCCACCGCGCAAGAAGTCGAGGTCGGCGCCGCTGTCCGCCTGCATGACGTGATCGACATACAGTCTCTCCCAGCCGCGGCGAGGCGCGGCGAACGCGTCGAGCGTCGCCTGGTTGGGCGTCCGCTTCGCCAACTCCTCGGGCGGCACCTCGAGGTCCAGTCGCTTGCCGCGCACATCCAGCGAGATCCAGTCACCGGTCTGCACCAGCGCCAAGGGGCCGCCGGCCGCCGCCTCGGGCGTGACGTGCAAGACGACCGTGCCGTACGCCGTTCCGCTCATTCGGCCGTCGCAGATGCGCACCATGTCGCGCACCCCCTGCTCGAGAAGCTTGGCGGGCAACGGCATGTTCGCGACCTCGGGCATGCCCGGGTAGCCCTTCGGTCCGCAGCCGCGCAGCACCATCACCGAATCGGCGTCGATGTCGAGGCCGGGGTCATCGATGCGGGCCCGGAAGTCTTCGATCGAGTCGAACACCACGGCGCGCCCGCGGTGCTTGAGCAGCTGTGGGGATGCCGCGGCCGGCTTGATGATCGCGCCGCCCGGTGCCAGCGACCCGCGCAGCACCGAGATGCCCGCCGCCGGCAGCAGGGGCGAGTCGCGAGGGGTGATGACATCCGGATCCCAGATCCGCGCGTCGTCGAGGTACTCGACGAGCGGGCGGCCGGTGATGGTGAGCGCTGTCGGGTCGAGCAGGTCGCGCACCTCGCGCAGCACCGCGAGGAATCCGCCCGCGCGGTAGAGGTCATCCATCAGGTAGCTGCCCGCCGGCTGCAGGTTCACCAGCAGGGGAACGTCGGCGCCGATCCGGTCGAAGTCGTCGATGCTCAGCTCGATGCCCAGCCGGCCTGCGATGGCAAGCAGGTGCACGACCGCGTTGGTCGAGCCGCCGATCGCCGCGAGCGCGACGATCGCATTGTGAAAGCTGGCCGCGGTCAAGAAGGTCGACGGTCGCCGGTCATCCGCGACCAGTTGCACAGCGAGACGGCCGGTCTCGTGCGCGGCCTCGAGCAGGCGAGCGTCGGGCGCCGGCGTGCCCGCCAAGCCGGGCAGCACCGTGCCGAGGGCCTCGGCCACCAGCGCCATCGTCGAGGCGGTGCCCATCGTGTTGCAGTGCCCCTTGCTGCGGATCATCGACGACTCGGACCTCAGGAACTCCTCGTTCGACAGCGTGCCGGCCCGCACCTCTTCGCTCAGGCGCCAGACATCGGTGCCGCAGCCCAGCGGCTCGCCGCGGAAGTGCCCGGTTAGCATCGGGCCGCCCGGCACGACAACGGCGGGAAGGTCGACGGATGCCGCCGCCATCAGCAGGGAGGGGATCGTCTTGTCACATCCGCCGAGCAGCACCACCCCGTCGATCGGATTGGCGCGCAGCATCTCTTCCGTCGCCATGGCCGCCATGTTGCGCCAGAGCATCGCCGTCGGCCGCACCTGCGTCTCGCCGAGCGAGACGACAGGCAGCTCGAGCGGGATGCCGCCCGCCTCATAGATGCCGTTCTTGACCGACTGGGCCACCTCGTCCAGGTGGCTGTTGCAGGGCGTCAGGTCGGAGGCGGTGTTCGCGATCGCGATCTGGGGCCGCCCCTCGAAAGCATCTGACGGCACGCCGCGGCGCATCCAGGCCCGGTGGATGTAGCTGTTGCGGTCGGTGCCGGAATACCACTCGTTGCTGCGCAACTCGCGCTTTTCGGGGATCACCATGGCTCAGGGTATGAGGCCGGCGCGCCGTGCCGCGATAACCGCCTCGTACCGTGTCGAGGCGTTGAGCTTGCGCATCGCCGCCGAAAGATAGCTCTTCACCGTCGCCTCAGTGAGGGTCAGCTGTGCCGCGATCTGGCTGTTCCGCTTGCCGAGCGCGACGTGCGCCAGCATGTCGAGCTCACGCGGCGAAAGTGCTGCCGGCACCGAGACGCTCATGCCCCGCGGCAGGATGCGGCGGCCCACCTCGTCAAGTCGGCGCGCGATCTCGGGGTCGACGACCGCCCGGCCGAGTTCGCGGAGTTCGGCGTACAGCTCGCGCAGCTCGAGCCGCTCCCGCGACAGCGGATCGGGGTCGCGCAACTCGGGCCGCTCGGTCTCGAGCAGGGCGAGTCGGCGATCCACCTCGTCGGCGACCGAGAACTCCCAGGCGAGAGCCTTCGACACCTTGAGAGTGTCGCGCACGATCGCGTCGCCGAACTGCGTGGCCTGGCGGTGCCCGCCGTACAGGATCGCGCGCACGCGCCCATCGACGGCGACCGGCACCGCGAGCAGTGAGACGATCCCCTCGGCCGAGACCTCGCGGTCGTAATGATGCGTGATGGTCGGCGACTCCCGGTAGTGGGTCGCGGCCACGGGCTTGCGGTCGGCGACCGCCAGCCCGCCGCAGCCGTGAGCCGGCTCGATGAGCAGGCCATCGAGGCTGTGGGCGCGAGCACCCCAGAACGCGGTGAGGGGCGTGCGGTCAGCCGAGGTGAGACCACCGAACGCAACACCGCATTTCGTGAGGCGCGCGAGTTCCACGACGCTCCTCTGGAGCAGATCGTGCTCAGCGGTCGCTGCTGACTGGGCCAATGGCTACCTACTTCGGAGGGTAGTTGTGCCTCTCACTGTATCCGTAGCCTGTGAGCGGCAGCGCGGCTACCGTGGGCCTGAGGCCGCCGCGCGCTGCGTCCCCGAAACACACGAAAGGAACGTCGACTCATGGCGAACCCGTCCCCGAGCGATGCCACCGGCGAGACGCTGGAGAACCTGTCGCACGAGAGCAGACACTTCCCGCCCTCGGCGGCGTTCGTGGCCCAGGCGAACGTGACGGCGGATGCCTACGCCGAGGCCGCCGCCGATCGTCCGGCGTTCTGGGCGAAGCAGGCCGAGCGCCTGAGCTGGAGGACCCCGTGGACGCAGGTGCTCGACTGGAGCAACCCGCCCTTCGCCAAGTGGTTCGTCGGCGGCACCCTCAACGTCGCATACAACTGCCTCGACCGGCACGTCGAGGCCGGACTCGGCGACCGGGTCGCGTACTACTTCGAGGGCGAACCGGGCGACAGCCGCACCATCACCTACCAGCAGCTGACCGATGCCGTCTGCCAGGCCGCGAACGTGCTGACCGAGCTCGGCGTGAAGGCCGGCGACCGCGTCGCCATCTACATGCCGATGATCCCCGAAGCCGTCATCGCCATGCTCGCCTGCGCCCGCATCGGCGCCCCGCACACCGTGGTGTTCGGGGGGTTCTCGGCCGACGCGCTCAAGACGCGCATCCTGGACTGCGACGCCCGGGTCGTCATCACGGCCGATGGCGGCTACCGCAAGGGATCGGCGTCGGCCCTCAAGCCCGCGGTCGACGAGGCGCTCACCGAGTGCCCCGACGTGCGATCGGTGCTCGTCGTCAAGCGCACCGGGCAGGACGTCGGCTGGGTCGAGGGCCGGGACTCCTGGTGGCACGACACCGTGGAGCAGGCGAGCACGACGCACGTTCCGGAGGCCTTCGACTCCGAGCATCCCCTCTACGTGATGTACACCTCGGGAACGACGGGCAAGCCGAAGGGCATTCTGCACACCACAGGCGGCTACCTGGTCGGCTGCTCGTTCACCCAGTGGGAGGTATTCGACCTCAAGCCCGAGACCGACGTCTACTGGACCGCGGCCGACGTCGGCTGGGTGACCGGCCACAGTTACGCGGTCTACGGGCCGCTCTCGAACGCGACCACGTCGATCCTCTACGAGGGCACCCCCGACAGCCCGCACCAGGGCCGCTGGTGGGAGATCATCGACAAGTACAAGGCGACGATCCTGTACTGCGCGCCCACCGCGATCCGCACCTTCATGAAGTGGGGGCACGAGATCCCGGCCGGATACGACCTCTCGAGCCTGCGCGTGATCGGGTCGGTGGGCGAGCCGATCAACCCCGAGGCGTACGTCTGGTACCGCAAGTACATCGGCCACAACAACACGCCAGTGGTCGACACCTGGTGGCAGACCGAGACCGGATCGATCATGATCAGCCCGCTCCCCGGCGTCACGGCGGGCAAGCCCGGTGCGGCCATGAAGGCGCTGCCCGGCGTGGCCGCGGACGTCGTCGATGAGAGCGGCACGCCCGTTCCAGACGGATCGGGGGGCTACCTCGTGCTCACCGAGCCCTGGCCGTCGATGCTGCGCGGCATCTGGGGCGACGACGAGCGGTTCCGCGAGACCTACTGGTCGCGTTTCCCCGGCGTCTACTTCGCCGGCGACGGCGCGAAGAAGGATGAGGACGGCGACATCTGGCTGCTCGGCCGCGTCGACGACGTGCTGAACGTCTCGGGTCACCGCCTGTCGACGACCGAGATCGAGTCGGCCCTGGTGTCGCATCACAAGGTCGCCGAGGCCGCCGTGGTCGGAGCAGCCGACCCGATCACGGGCCAGGCGGTCGTCGCGTTCGTCATTCTCCGTGCCGAGGCCGGCGACGGCGGCGAGCACATCGTCAGGAATCTGCGCGATCACGTCTCGAAGGAGATCGGCAAGATCGCCCAGCCGCGCCAGGTCATGATCGTCTCGGAACTGCCAAAGACCCGTTCGGGCAAGATCATGCGGCGCCTGCTTCAGGATGTCGCCGAGAACCGGCCGATCGGTGACGTCACCACCCTTGCCGACACCACGGTGATGAGCGCGATCCAAACCGGCCTGGCGAGCGGCGCGCAGGACTGATCGCTAGTGGTCGGCTCCCTCGAACTGCGATCCGAGGGAGCCGTCGCTGTCGGCCTGCGTCAGCACCACATCTCCGGGCTGCAGACGGGTGCCGTTGCGGACCGGGATGTTGCGTCCCGATCGGCTGATGAGGCTGATCCAGTCGTCGTCTCCTGCCGAGATCTCGGCGACGGTGCGACCGTCAGCCAGGGACCCCGCGGCGACCACGTGGCGACGCAGACCGTCCGGCTCGTGAGCGAAACGGATGTCGAGCGACCACGGCCGAACCGGGATGGCGCGGGTCGGCACCCGGAACGCCCGCGCGAGCACCGGTACGAGCCCGCCCTGCAGCAGCACCGACACCAGCACCACGATGAAGATGATCGCGTAGAGCCGGTCGGCGCCCGGCGTGTGCGAGCCCAGGATGAACAGGCCGAGCAGGATCGGCACCGCGCCTTTGAGGCCCGCCCACAGCACGAAGGCCCGTTCGCCCATTCGAAGCTTGATGGGCGCGAGCAGCAGGCCGACTAGCACGGGCCGGATCACGAAGATCAGCAGCCCTGCGATGGCCAGACCGGTCAGAAGGACATCGGGTCGCAGCACATCCTCGAGCCGGATGCTCAGCCCGAGCAGGATGAACACGGCGATCTCGGCCAGGCTCGCCACGCCCGAGCTGAACCGCTCGACCTCCTGCTTGTACGGCGCCCGCACATCGCCGACCAGGATGCCCGCGATGAACGCCGCGAGGAATCCCGAGCCGCCGATCGCGGTCGCCGCCCCGTAGAGCAGCACGGCAGCCGCAATCGCCAGGATGGAGCTCAGCGCACCGTCGGCGAGGCGACTGTGCCTCAGGAGCCAGGTCAGGGCAAGGCCGCCCGCGATGCCGACGACGGCGCCGATCGCGAGCTGGAGGACGAACTCGCCGACGCCACTTCCTACGGCCGACCAACCGGAGCCGGTCACACCGAGCAGCGTGACCATCAGCGCGATACCCACCGGGTCGTTCGCCCCCGACTCGCCCTCGAGGATCGTGCCCGATCGGCCGGAGATCTCGCGCTGCCCGAGCACCGAGAACACGACCGCCGGGTCGGTGGGCGCGAGGGCGGCTCCCAGAAGAAGGGATGCCTGCCAGTCGAAGCCGAACAGGAAGTGCGCCGCGATCGCGATCGCTCCCGCCGTCACTGCCGTGCCTGCGATCCCGATCCAGGCGATCGGACCCAGGGAGCGGCGGAACTTGCCCCACCCGATGTGCATCCCGCCGTCGAAGAGGATGAAGACCAGGGCGATGCTCACCACCCGCTGATCGACGACCCGCAGACTGTCGCCGAATGGCGGGAGGAAGAGCGCGGCGATCGCAGCGAGAACGAGAAAGACCGCGGGCGTGGGAACCCGCAGCAACCGGGTCAACCGGTTCGAGAACACCGCCGCCACCACGACGGCCGCGCAGATCAGGACGATGAGGGTGAAGGTGGATTCCTCCATGAGCGCCTTCCGGTCACGGTGAACGTATTGCCGACCAGACTTCCCGGCGCTCCACCTTCTAACCTACCGGTAGGCGAGCTCCACCCGGAGCGGAGCTTCTGTGGCAGCGACCACCTCGTCCACCGTCACCCCGTCGGCGACCTCGACGAGCACGAGCCCCGAGTCGGTTACGTCGATCACCCCGAGATCGGTGATGATGCGATCGACGCATGCGACGCCCGTCAGCGGGAGGCCGCACTCCTCGACGATCTTGGCGGTGCCGTCCTTGGCCACGTGCTCCATGAGCACGATGACGCGCTCGGCCCCGTTGACGAGGTCCATGGCGCCGCCCATCCCCTTGACCAGCTTGCCGGGCACCGCCCAGTTCGCGATGTCGCCGCGCACCGAGACCTGCATCGCCCCGAGGATCGCGGTCTGCACGCGCCCACCGCGGATCATGCCGAAGCTGAGGGCCGAGTCGAAGAAGCTCGCACCGGGGATGATCGTCACCGTCTCTTTGCCGGCGTTGATGAGCTTCGGGTCGACCTCGCCCTCGTGCGGGTACGGCCCGACCCCGAGCACGCCGTTCTCGGAGTGCAGCACGACATCGATGCCGGGCGGCAGGTGGCTCGGGATGAGCGTCGGCAGCCCGATCCCCAGATTGACGTAGCTGCCGTCGCGCAGCTCGAGCGCCGCGCGGGCGGCCATCTGATCGCGGGTCAGGGCCATCAGCGGGTCGTCACCTTCTCGATCGGCAGCTCCGCGGCCTGTTCGGCCGTGA